>ENA-OYXH01000575-OYXH01000575.1-human-gut-metagenome-genome-assembly--contig:-NODE-575-length-13412-cov-10.002920_pt1 | contig 13412 bp, 9 predicted proteins | sample MGYA00244844_ERZ653420 | MGnify/ENA primary metagenome ERZ653420 (study PRJEB26926, sample SAMN06164998) | human gut metagenome | biome: ENVO:00009003; feature: ENVO:2100002; material: ENVO:00002003... | reverse complement strand
TACTAACCGATGGAACGCCGTGTGCGGTGAAAGTCGCATGCACGGTGTGGAGTGGGGGAAAAGCCCGAGATTATATCAGAGGCTCACCTATCACTATAAAACTCGGATTTCGTCTACCTTCTGAATCAGGCGTCCGGCGACCGGCAGATTCTCTCGAAGGCGCTGAACATCTCTCCCAGCCAGCAGAACTACATCACCAACTCCAACGCCGGTGAAGGGCTGATCTTCTATGGCTCGACCATCGTTCCCTTCAAGGACGATTTCCCGAAGGACACCCAGCTCTACCGCATCATGACCACCAAACCCGAAGAAACCGTACAGAACTAAGGAGGATTTTTGAATATGAACAACAAGATGATTACCATTCCCTATGCGGACGCTATCGAATACGGAGAGAACACCTCCGCGCTGTTTAAGGCTCTGTGGGAGCTGACCGATCTGATCCGACTGGAAAGCGACCTCAAGAAGCATCACCGCGCCTACCTCCATGTGAGGGAGGACATCGACGAAAAGGTCAAGGAGGCGCGTCAGATTATGACCAAGGTATCTGTGGATATGATCGGTTTCTATTTCAAGGTTGATGTTCCCGAAAGCAGCAACAGCGACGAGAATACCCCGTTCGCTGACGCGGCGGATGATGAAGCCGTATCTATCCCCAAGGACAAGTATGAGCTGATGATCGACGATCTGCTCACGATGTCCGAAATCATTCAGTGCGTTGCAGATATGCGCACGCAGGATATGAGGGCAATCCGCGAGTTCGGCAAGTTCATCCCCGCCTTTGCCGCCTTTGAGAAGAACCGCCTGAGCCTCTATCGTGAGGCGGCGAAGGAAGCCGAGGAAATCTTCGACCGTTGGGCGGACGAGATTGACGATCTCGACGAGGACTTCATGGAAGATGAGGACTACGAGCCGGACGAGTATTACTCCGACTGATGCCCATTGAAATGTTGTCGGGTTTCACAGCCAACATTTCAATGGAAACACAAATCCAACAGAACAGGAGGTACACCACCATACAACTTGACATCATTCATACCGGCGATTGCCTTGAAATCCTGAAAACTCTGCCCGATGACAGCGTTCATTGCTGTGTGACGTCCCCTCCGTATTACGCGCTCCGTGATTACGGCATGGAGGCTCAGATCGGCAGAGAGACAACGCCGAAGGAATATATCTCGCGCCTGACGGAAGTGTTTACCGAAGTCAGGCGCGTTTTGCGTCCGGATGGAACGCTCTGGCTGAACATCTCGGACACCTACGCCGGAAAGGGCAATCAGGGCGATTTCATTGACCCGAAGAACCCCAACGGCAGAAACGGTCAGGCTGTGGCTCTCAACAACAAGGTTGAGGGCTGCAAGCCGAAGGACATGATCGGCATTCCGTGGATGCTGGCTTTTGCCCTCCGTGATACCGGCTGGTATCTGCGCAACGACATCATCTGGATGAAGGATAACCCCATGCCGGAGAGCGTGAAAGACCGCCTATCCCGCTGCTATGAGCATATTTTCCTGTTCTCAAAGTCCAAGAAGTATTTCTTCAACTACAAGGCGATTTCCGAGCCGATTGCCCCTGCAACGGCGGAACGCCTCAAGCGCGGCATGAAAGGCGGCAACAAATACGGCAAGCCCGTTCCCGGTCAGCCTCAGCCGCAGTCCATCAACCGCCCCCGTGAGCATGGCAAGATCAAGGACGCAGACATCAATCCGCTTCGCAATAAGCGCGATGTCTGGAAGATCAACACCGTTCCCTTCAAGGGCGGTCATTACGCCGCCTACCCTCCGAAACTGGTTGAAACATGTCTGCTTGCCGGTTGTCCAGAAGGCGGCATTGTGCTTGACCCCTTTATGGGAAGCGGCACAACCGGCATGGTTGCCTCACAGATGGGGCGTCATTTCGTGGGCATAGAGCTGAACCCTGAATACACCGAGCTTGCCTACAAGCGGATTGGAGGTGAAATCTGATGTCCAAGGAACCGGAACTCAAAGCCCGCGACAAGGTAGTCGTGCGGATGACGCGGGAAGGCGCGGTTGAGGAAAACCTGACGGCTGGCACCGAGCAACGTGTGTCAAAGCGGCTGGAAGATGCGGAGCTGGTGAAGCCCGGTGAGGCAGTCGAGCCTTCCGAAGCTCCTTCTGCGGAGGAACAGAAAAAGGTGCAGATGCGCCGTCAACAGCGTCAGTTTCAGGCGGAACACGCCGTGGATAACGACACACAGCCGCCCTCGGAAACGACCGTCACAGAAGAGAAAAGGGCAGAAAATCCACCCCAGAATGCACCTGAACCGCTGCCCTCGGAAACGCCGTTCAAGCCTCCTGTTTTGGAGCAGCACGGCGTTTCTTCGCATACCGGCACGGTGATTGCCGAAACGGTTGTCACCCACAAGCTGCGCAAGACCTCTGCGGTTGAAGCCGTTGATGCAGATGCTGTTCTCTCCCAAGCGGCAGAAACCGCCTCTGCAAAGCCGCTCTCGGACGATGCCGTCCCGCCCACGAAGCGGATGCAGAAGCTCGAAAGGAAGTCTGAGAAGGCACATGAGCGTCTGGATGCCGCCCGTGAAAAGCTGCCCACGCACAAGGTTCTCAAGAAAGAGCGTGTCTTTGATGAAGAGACCGGCAAGGGCAAAACCCGCCTTCATTTTGAGGATGAGCTGAAAAACCCAAAGGGCAAAGGCAAGCTGCAATTTGAAGCGGATAAAACCGTCCGCAAGGTCGGTGACACCCTCGCTTCCGGCATTCACGGCAAAATCCATGAGGTCGAACAGGAAAACTCGGCGGTTGAGGCGGCACATAAGACGGAGATCGCCGCTGAGACTGCCGCTCGGCATTTCAGTCATCATCGGGAAAGCAGCGTCAACAAGCCTTATGAGAAGGTCTCCAAGCTGGAACATAAGGCGGATGTCGCTGATGCCAAGCTCCAATATGAGAGAAATCAGCAGGAGCATCCTGAGATGAAGAAGCAGAACATGAACAAGCACTATCAGAAGCAGAACATCAAGAAGGAATATGCCGCCGCTCGAAATGCCGGTTCTCAGACTGCCGGGACTGCCACAAAGAATACCGGCAAGAAGCTCGGTGAGAAGGCGTCCGACAAGATCAAGGAGTTCTTTGAGAAGAACAAGAAGGTCTTCATCTGGATCGGCGTCGGAATTGCCCTTCTCGTTTTGCTCGGTGCCGGAATCAGCTCGTGTTCGATGCTCACCTCTACCGGCTCGTCGGTTATCGCTTCCTCTTATCTCAGCGAGGATGACGCGATGCTGGGCGCGGAAGCGCAGTATTACCAAATGGAGCAGGAGCTGCAACGCTATCTCGACACCTACGAAAGCACTCACAACTACGATGAATACCACTTCGATCTGGACGATATTGAGCATGACCCCTATGTGCTGATCTCCATTCTCTCGGCTCTCCATGAGGGCGAGTTCACGCTGGATGAGGTGCAGGGTACGCTCCAAATGCTGTTTGAAAAGCAGTACATCCTCACCGAAGAGGTTATCGTCGAAACCAGATACCGCACGGAGACCGACACATGGACGGACGCAGACGGCAACACGCACACGGAAACCTATCGCGTCCCGTATGACTACTACATCTGCAACGTGAAGCTCGAAAACTTCAATCTCTCCCACGTCCCGGTCTACATCATGTCTCAGGAACAGCTTTCCATGTACGCAACGTATATGTCGGTGCTGGGCAACCGCGAGGATCTGTTCGGTGACTCTCCCTATGTGGACAAGTACATCACAAATCCTCCCGCCGACTACGATGTCAACCCGGAATACCTGAACGACGAGAAGTTTGCGACACTGATCACCGAGGCGGAAAAGTATCTCGGCTATCCGTATGGTGCAACTTGTTCCCAACTGAAAAGGTTGGGCACTTGTCCAATGATTGGAGGTGAAAAGAAAGACAGGTGAACTGGTAATTCGATTGGTGGAATGATGGGGTAACGCCCTGAAACGCCAGCCTAATACTCCGACTGGCTTAAAGCGGAAACGCTATGGGTCAGAAGCTCGGTGAAGTCGGCTGAGAGTGACCGTAAGAATTGCTGGATAACAACCAGCCACACGAAAGCCGCCCAGAGATGGGCGGTGTCACCTATAGGCCGGGGCTCTATAAAATACCTATGGTTAGAATGTGCGGAAGCACTGACGAAAACCGCGAATGTACAGGTCTAAAGGTAGGCCATATAGAAATGTATGGTGGCGTTAATTCGCCGTCAGTGTGGTTTAGTAAAAATCGTATGTATGAACGACCATGATGTGTTAAAGGCGCATCCAAGCTGACAGGACTAAAGCGGAGACCTAAGGGTATATGCACAGATAGAATTATCGGAACAAGGAAAGGTATCGGGCTTTACCATAGTGGTAAAGCAGGCAGACGAAGAAAATAAGCTGCCGAACCGGTGCTGAAAAGCAGAGGTCGGACTTACGATGAATCCCGCGAAAAAGAAGGATTCGGAGGGATGGCCTCAAGTCATTAGTCATATATGAAACAATCATTCAATCGCAGTAAGGATTCGAGTAGGACAAAAAAGTCACTCAATTCAAAAGAAGGGAGTGATGCCTTATGCCAAAAGAGAAAGCCGAAAAATCATTATGTATGAGCGGACTGCGCCATGCTGAGTATTACGGAATGCAGGAAGTGTTTGACGGTCTGTATGCGAAAAGCAGTAAAAATGAGACTTTCACAAATTTGATGAACATCATCTTAAAACGTGAAAATATCCTGCTGGCATATAGAAATATCAAGTCAAATGACGGAAGCAAAACTCCGGGAACAGATGGCGTGACATTCGATGACATCGGAAAGCTGATGCCGGATGAGGTTATTGATACAGTCCGTTTCATTACAATCGGCAGTACACATGGGTATCGTCCGAAACCTGTCCGAAGAAAAGAAATACCAAAACCTTACGACCCAACAAAAACCAGGCCGCTGGGAATCCCCTGCGTCTGGGACCGGCTGGTACAACAATGTATCAAGCAGGTCATGGAGCCGATTTGTGAAGCGAAATTCAGCGAAAACAGTTATGGATTCCGTCCAAACAGGTCTGCTGAAAACGCCATCGCAAGAGCGGAGTTCTTAATACAGAATACAAGACTGCACTATGTCGTTGAGTTTGATGTCAAAGGATTCTTTGACAATGTAGACCACAGCAAGCTGATAAAGCAGATATGGTCGCTCGGAATCAGGGACAAAAATCTCCTGTTCGTGCTGAAACGGATTCTTAAAGCACCAATACGGTTAGAAAATGGGGCAATGGAATACCCGACCAAAGGGACACCCCAAGGCGGTATTATCTCCCCACTTCTGGCGAATATCGTGCTGAATGAATTAGACCAATGGGTTGACAGCCAATGGCAGGATAATCCGGTCACGGCAAAATACAAGACCTCCATAAACGCAAATGGCAGTATCAATAAATCCAATGCCTACAAGTTTATGCGAAGGACAAATCTAAAGGAGATGTATATTGTCCGTTACGCTGATGATTTCAGAATATTTTGCAGGACGAAAGATGAAGCGGAACGGACGATGAAGGCAGTCACACAATGGTTAATGGAACGTCTGCATTTAGAGGTTTCGCCAACAAAAACAAAGATAGTGAATGTAAAACATCGCTATTCAGAGTTCTTAGGGTTCAAGATGAAGGTGTTTCGCAGAGCAGATAAATATGTCATCAAATCTCATGTAGGTGACAAACAGCTTGAACATGCGCGTCAAAAACTGGTCACACAGGCGAAAAATATAATCCACCCAAGAAAGGAAAAACATGAGCGTGGTGAGATTTCGCTGTATAACTCAATCGTCGTGGGGCTGCAAGACTATTACAGAATAGCAACTTGTATCAGTGAAGATTGCAGTTCCCTGGGACGTTCTGTCATGACAGTGCTGACCAATGGATTAAAGGAACGCCAGGGAAGCAGACTTGTGAGAAACGGCCGAAAATTAACAGTCTTTGAATCGCAGAAATATGGAAAGTCTAAATCGCTACGCTATGCGAAAGGGACGGACGAACCAGTATATCCTATCAGCTATATCCGGCATAGCATCCCTCTAAGCCGAAAAAGGGCTATCAACTGCTACACCCCAGCGGGGCGGAAGGGATTGCACGATAATCTGAAAATCAACGTGAATCTGATGCTGGCACTTATGCGACAGCCTATAGGAAACAGGAGCGTTGAATTAGCTGATAACCGGATTTCCCTATTCTCGGCACAATACGGAAAATGTGCTGTTACGGGAATGCCATTTCTGACAACAGATGAAATACACTGCCACCACATCAAGCCGAAAAAATACGGTGGGAATGACAGCTACGAAAATCTGGTGCTGATAAATAAACTGATACACCGGCTCGTCCATGCAGAAACGGTTGAAACGATTACTTATTACCTTGAAGTCTGCAATCTCAATAAGAAGCAAATGGAAAAGCTGAACGCTCTGCGCCTGAAAGCAGGTTTAGGAGAAATTCGGGGAACACAACCCCTAAAAACGAACAAGGTAGATTGTAATAGATTGTGAGTATGACTAACGATGGAACGCCGTGTGCGGTGAAAGTCGCATGCACGGTGTGAAGTGGGGGAAAATCCGGAGATAACATCAAAGGATTACCTATCACTATTGTGGGGCGGCTCCAATCCCGACACGTCCTTTGACTGCTCCGGCTTCGTCAGCTATGTTCTCACAAACAGCGGTCTTGTGAATACCGGACGATTGGGTGCACAGGGGCTTTACAATGTCTGTGCGCCGGTCTCAAAGGCGAATGCACAGCCCGGTGATCTTATCTTTTTCGTCGGGACGTATGACACCCCCGGCGTGTCCCACGTCGGCATCTACGTCGGTGATGGCGTCATGATTCACTGCGGCGATCCCATTCAGTACACATCTATCAACTCTTCCTATTGGCAGCAGCATTTCTACGCCTTCGGAAGACCCGCCTATTAAAAGAAAGGAGTTTTGCATGAATCCCAAGTATCAGAAAGTCCTCTCCGACATCGAGAAGGCTGAAAAGAAGAAGTCCGAAATCGAAGGTCAGCTCAAGGAGCTGTACGACAAGAAGACAGAGCTGGAAAACCTTGAAATCATCAATACCGTGCGCTCTATGGTGATGGACAAGGATCAGATCATGGCGTTCCTGTCTTCCATGAAGGGCGGCACCAAGCCCGCTGAAAATACGGAGGTAATCGACAATGCGTAAGAAGTTTCGTTTTCTGACCGTCCTTGCGGTCTGCGTCATGGTTCTGTCCTGCTTCTCGGTGACGGCGTTTGCCTATGCCGATGACACCGATCAGAACCTTCCGGTCACAGAGGCAACCCAGCCGGAACAGCAGCCCGCAGTCACTCCCGCACCGGAAAAGCCGAAGGGTGAGCCGATTGACGATGAGGGCAACGCCTACACCCGCGACTTGCTCTATGACAAGGCAACCAACAAGCAGTTCATCACTGTCCAGACGAAGAACGGCAACACCTTCTTCATTGTCATCGACTACGATGCGCCGATCAACGAAGACGAGGAACAGTATCAGACGTACTTCCTGAACATGGTCGATGAAAGCGATCTGCTTGCGCTGCTGGACGAAGATACTGCGGCTGCTCTGACTACCTGTAACTGCAAGGAAAAATGCGCTGCCGGTCAGGTCAACACCGACTGCCCGGTCTGCAAGACCAACATGAGCGAATGCACCGGCACAGCCCCCGTTATGCCTGAGCCGGACAAGGATGCAGAAACCGACGTTCCTGCGCCCAAGCCCGAAAAGAAGTCCAACGTCGGCATGATCCTCATCATCTTCGTTCTTGCCGGTGCTGCGGGTGCAGCTTATTACTACATCAAGTTCGTCAAGGGCAGAAAGCCCAAGGATGAGGACATGGACTTCTTCGACGATGAAGGCTACGAGGAAGAGCCGTACATCAACGAGGATGAAGAGCCGCAGATTGCGGAGGATGCTGAAACGGATGGTGATGAAGATTGATCTTAGTCATTGCTGAAAAGCCCAGCGTTGCCCAGTCCATCGCAAAGGTTCTGGGCGCGACGTCCCGCAAGGACGGCTACATGGAGGGCGGCAATTACATCGTTTCGTGGTGCTTCGGTCATCTGGTGGAGCTGGCAGACGCCAGCTCCTACGATGAGCGGTATGCCAAGTGGCGGTATGACGATCTGCCCATTGTCCCGGAAAGCTGGATGTTCGAGGTCACAAAGGACAAAGCACAGCAGTTCAAGGTGCTGTCCTCTCTTATGAAGGACAAGCGCGTCACCGAGCTTGTCTGCGCAACCGATGCAGGACGCGAGGGTGAGCTGATCTTCCGGCTGGTCTACAACAAAGCCGGATGCACCAAGCCCTTCAAGCGTCTGTGGATCAGCTCATTGGAGGACTCCGCCATCCGCGAAGGCTTCAATCATCTCCGGGACGGCAAGGAATATGACCGCCTCTATGAAGCGGCACTCAGCCGCTCGAAGGCAGACTGGATCGTCGGCATCAACGGCACCCGCCTTTTCACCACGCTCTATCACAAGAAGCTGGTGGTCGGGCGCGTCCAGACGCCGACCCTTGCAATGCTGGTGGAGCGTGACGGGAAAATCTCTACGTTCCAAAAGGAGAAGTATTTCAACGTCCACGTCGGCAAGGGCGATCTGACCGCCGATCTGGAAAAGGTCAAAACCGAAGAGGAAGCAAAAAGAATTGCGGCGGCTTGCGAGAAAAAGCAAGCCGTCGTTTCTTCTCTCAAGCGGGAGACGAAAACCGTCAATCCTCCGAAGCTCTATGATCTGACCACCTTGCAGCGCGAGGCAAACCGATACTACGGCTTCACCGCCCAGCAGACGCTCGATCTCGTACAAACACTCTACGAAAAGAAGCTCCTGACCTATCCGCGCACGGACAGCCAGTTTATCACGGACGATATGGAGGACACCGCCCGTCAGGTCATTTCCATCGTCTGCCGCCAGCTTCCGCTTTTCTCCGACGTTTCGATTACTCCGGACATTGCCCGCGTAACCGACAACAGCAAGGTCACAGATCACCATGCCATTCTCCCGACCGTCCAGCTTGAAAAGCAGGATGTTTCCGCACTCCCTCAGTCGGAGCAGAAAATTCTCAATCTTGTCGGGATGCGCCTTCTGTGTGCGACCGGCGAGAAGCACACCTACGCAGAAACGCAGATCTCGCTCTCCTGCGAGGGCTACGAGTTCAAAACCAAGGGGAAGACCGTCGTTCAAAACGGATGGAAAGCCATCGAAGAGCTGTTCAAGGCTTCCCTCAAGACGAAGGAAAAGGACGATCCCATGAAGTCCCTGCCCGAAGTCCATGAGGGCGATGTTCTGGATGGTGTGTCCGCCAGCGTCACCGAACACTTTACGACACCCCCGAAGCAGTACACGGAAGACACGCTCCTGTCTGCGATGGAGACTGCCGGAAACGATCAGTTTGACGATGACACCGAGAAGAAAGGTCTCGGAACACCCGCGACCCGCGCCGGTATCATTGAAAAGCTGGTGAAGTCCGGCTTTGCAGAGCGCAAAGGCAAATCCCTTATTCCCACAAAGGACGGCTGCAACCTCGTCTGTGTTCTGCCGGAACAGATCACGTCTCCCACAATGACTGCGGAATGGGAAAACACGCTCATGGAGATTGAGCGCGGCAATGCGGATGCGGACGCCTTCCTCAGCGGCATTGTCCGGATGACCGGGGATCTCGTGAAAGCCTACCCGTTTCTCTCCGATGCCGAAGCCCAGCGTTTCGGCACGGGCAAGGAGGAAATCGGCAAATGTCCCCGCTGCGGCTCTCCGGTCTACGTCGGCAAGGGCAACTTCTACTGCTCGAACAAGGACTGCTCCTTCTGCCTGTGGGAAGACAACAAGTTCTTTTCCAGCAAGAAAAAGAAGCTGACCAAGAGGATTGCAAAGGAGCTGCTGGACAAGGGCTGGTGCCGCGTGACCGGGCTTTACACGCCGAAGAAGCCTCAGCTCTACGATGCGGTGATCCGGCTGGATGGCAGCGGCGGCAAATACGTCAGCTTCAAGATGGAGTTTGATCGATGACCCGCCCAAAGTATGTTGCTTCATGCAGCGGAGGCAAAGACAGCGTAGCGACGCTCCTGCTGGCTGCACAGCACAATGAGCCGCTTGACGAGGCGGTTTTCAGTGAGGTCATGTTCGACAAAGACACAAGCGGCGAAGTCCCGGAACACCGGGACTTCATTTATGACCGGCTCAAGCCCTTCTGCGAAAAGGAGCTGGGCATCAAGTTCACCATTCTCCACGCGGACAAGACCTACGATGAGGTGTTCCATCATGTCATCACCCGCGGACCGCACAAGGGCGAGGTTCGCGGCTTTGCATGGGCTGGTATGTGTGCAGTCAATCGTGACTGCAAAATCCCGCCAGTCCGCAAGTACAATGCCGCACTCTCGCCGGACACTGTGAGCTATGTCGGCATCGCGGAGGATGAGCCAAAACGCCTTGCTCGTCTGGATGGAATAACGAAGGTCAGTCTGCTTGCCAAATACGGTATGACCGAGGCGGACGCCTACAAGCTCTGTCAGGAACACGGGCTGCTTTCCCCAATCTACGCTCACTGCCGAAGAAACGGCTGCTGGTTCTGTCCCAACGCCAGTGACTCGGAGCTGCTGCACATGGTCACAAAGCACCCGGATATGTTTGACCGGCTGATTGAATGGGAGAACGAGGATAACATCTTCCATCGTCGGATGACGCGCAGAGAAACCCCGTCTGAGGTAAAGGCTCGTTTACTGAGCAAATCCCAGACGGGGTTTTCTTCGCCCAAAAGCAAATAAGAAATGGAGGTTTGAGATGGCTGAAAACAAAAATGCACAGCAAGTCCGCGAAATCACGGACAAGCTGGAACAGGGCATCAAGGAGCTTTTTGAATCCGAGCGGTTCAAGGAATATCTCCGCACGATGTCCAAGTTCTACAACTATTCCTTCAACAACACGCTGCTCATTGCGATGCAGAAGCCGGAGGCAACCTATGTTGCCGGTTATACCTCGTGGCAGCGCAACTTTGACCGTCAGGTCATGAAGGGCGAAAAGGGCATCAAGATTCTTGCACCCGCGCCGTACAAGGCGCAGGAAGAGCGTGAGAAGATTGACCCCGCGACGCAGAAGCCGGTGATCGGCGCAGATGGGAAGGCTGTCACGGAAACGGTTGAGGTCCTGCGTCCTGCCTTCAAGGTGGTAAGTGTCTTTGATGTTTCCCAGACGGACGGCAAGGAGCTTCCGGACATTATCGTCGATGAGCTGAAAGGCACCGTCGAAAACTACGAGGCGTTCTTCGACGCGCTCAGGCAGGAATCTCCCGTCCCTATTTCCTTTGAGGACATTCCGGGCGGTGCAAAGGGATTCTTCTCGCCGGTTGAAAGCCGCATTGCCATTCAGGAGGGCATGAGCGAAATCCAGACGGTCAAAACCGCCATTCACGAGATCGCCCACGCAAAGCTCCACGCCGTCAAGCCGGATGAGAAAGCCGCGCCAGAAGATAAGAAGGATCGGCACACCAAGGAGGTTGAAGCGGAAAGCGTTGCCTACACCGTCTGCCAACGGTACGGCATTGAAACCTCGGACTACTCCTTCGGTTACATCGCCGGTTGGTCATCCGGCAAGGAAACCAAGGAACTGAAAAGCTCTCTGGACACCATCCGCAAGACGGCGGCTGAGATGATCGAGGGCATTGACGCCAAGCTCAAGGTGCTGCTGGCAGAGAAAGCACAGTCCGCAGAGATGGAAGTCGAAGCTCCCGTAAAGGAAGCTGTTCCGGAGGAAAAGCCGGAAGTCCCCATTTACCGCGAGACGGCGAATTATGCCTATGAAGCCGGTGAGCTGGAGTCATATCGTGCTTCTCTCGCTGCAAACGTGGAATGCCGCCGTGCGATTGAAGCGGCGATCAGCTCTAACTACGGAGACAACCGGCTGGATGCGGATGCTGCCGTGAAAAGCGTCCTTGAGCAGTTCTCTCCGGAGCGCGTCCGGTATGTCCTCGCAAACACCATTCAGCAGAAAGACTTTGACGGGCGCATTCCCCAGCCCCTCAAGGAATGGGCGAAGACCGTTGATGTCTGCCCCGAAAACGCCTCCCGCTTCCTTGTGGATAAACCCAATCCCGGACTGACAGCCCTTTTCGTCGATGCGTTCCGTCAGCAGACCGAACCCCAGAAGGAAGTCACTTCTGAGAAAGTAGCGGAAAGAGACCCGGAGGTCGTTGCATGGGAGAGCGATGAGATTACCTCTATTGAGGTAAAAACCGTGGAGGTCAAGTCTCCCTCTGCTCCCTTGCCGGAGGAAGCAGCGAAAGCACCGAAGGCGCACCGCCTGACTGCCGAAGAGAAGGAAATCAAAGCCGCCGTCATGGACACGCTCAAGGGGCAGATTGCCTATAACAACGACGGTATGCGGGCGTCCTATCGCGCCTCTAACCACTCCTTCAATCTGCTGGCACGGAACGGCGTCAGGATTGAGGGCAACACGGTCACGCAGAACGGTGAGCCGCTGTTCAAAATCCATCGCCGTCATGCAGCGCGGAAAACGCAGGGCTGTTACCGTGAGCTGATGCCGACGCTGGAATACGTCAAGCAGGAGCAGAAGCAGGAAAAGCCCTCCATCCGTGATCAGCTCAGAACTGCTGCAAAACAGCAGCCGGAGAAAAAGTCTCCGGTCAAATCCAAAACGCACGACATGGAGTTGTGAGAAAGGAGACGCATGAAGAAATACACAGACGTTGACATCGTTGCGGAGCTGCAGAAGCTCGTGGACAGTCATGTAGACAGCTACAAGGAAGACTTTGACATCGACAAGCGCATCATCCGCCGCGCCGCCGAAAGCCAGAATCCCGAAGACAAGACGCTGATGTGGTTCTGCCGTCCTCACGGAACGCACTGTCTCAATGAAAATCAGGTCTTTATTCAGGGAACGCGAGATCACAACACCTTCCGTTTCTATGCGGAGCAGACCTACGACGAGTGCGTTGCCCGTGTCATTATCCCGAAAACCCTCAAGCACGGCAAGGTCTTCGGAGATGTCTTTGAGATCAACTACCGGGAACAGGCGGCAAATGTGGCGCAGAACTCGGTTGCGCCGGATCATGACCGGCTGACCTTCGCAGATGGCTTTGTGCTGGAAGCCCCCTGCCGCAGCAGCTTCGATGCAGCAATGGCTCTGGTAGGTGAGCATGGCGGCGTCAAAACCCACCAGACGCTCCCGAAGGACGCGGATGCTCTGGTGGAAGTGCTGTCCAAGCAGAAAAGCCGCCGTGACAGACTGCCGGAGGCAGAAAGGACAGAGGCGCTTTCGCCTCTGCCCGTTGCAGAACTCCGCAAGTACGAGGAAGTCAAAAAGGCTCATCCCGACGCGCTGGTTTGCTTTGCCCAGAATGGCTATTTTGAGCTGTACGGCAAGGA
>ENA-OYXH01000559-OYXH01000559.1-human-gut-metagenome-genome-assembly--contig:-NODE-559-length-13646-cov-4.299021_pt1 | contig 13646 bp, 10 predicted proteins | sample MGYA00244844_ERZ653420 | MGnify/ENA primary metagenome ERZ653420 (study PRJEB26926, sample SAMN06164998) | human gut metagenome | biome: ENVO:00009003; feature: ENVO:2100002; material: ENVO:00002003... | reverse complement strand
GGGCTCGGAGATGTGTATAAGAGACAGACATAGTACTCATTGCCATCTTTCCGTTTCTGAAGTTCCCTTAAGACTTCAAGAACAACAAAATCCATTCCGTGTTTGTCGCGGCGGAAGATACGTTGGGCCTCGATTGCTATTTTCATTTATTTTTTTTTGTACTTCTGAAAATACGTCCGAAATGGCTGAAAATGGAAGCGAAAATCAGTATAGGCAATGCCCATACAGCGTGTTTGAAACGCTTGTTTATTTCACCTTCCGGTAAAGCCATTAAGAATGTAATTATGATGAGTAAAAGTAGTATGTACCATTTGAAGGATAAGGTCCAATCAAGTATGGTGAAGATTACTGCCGCAATGGTGATGCAGGCAATGAGTAAAAAACGTGATGGTAACAACCACTGGAATAGTTTGTTGCAATAATCCCACTTTCCTTGAAGAAACGCCAATGGCAGACGTCTCAGTGCCAAGAAAGTACTATTATATTGTGCAGAGAGCCAGCGTTGACGTTCTCGGCTATATCCTTGGGCGCTGTCCTGCTTTTTACTATAGCAGATGATTTCCTGCATATATTCAGTGTATATATTCTCTTCCAGCAGCTTTATTTCTACAGCTTTGGCAAGGTCAGAGCCCTCCAGTGTCGGGCTGATGCGGTGAAACATTTCGAAATCAAAAGCCATTCCGGAACCAAGTAATGCAGACGAAAAACCTAGTTTAGTATGTCCTTTACGGAAAATATTGTTGTTGATTTCTTCGCCGGCGGCTGCTAAAACAGCTGTACTAGTTGTTAAGTTTTCCGTCATGCGGTGTGCTTGTATGGAATCACAGCCGGAGTAGTAGGCATTATTCAACAAATGCAATGCATTGGGGACAACGCGATTATCAGAGTTGAAAACGACTATCATATCATACTCATGAGGAGAATATCGTTCCATAACCTGCTGAATGGCATATACTTTTGTACAATGCTCTTTATCTGGGACTACAATGCTGACTGGCATTTGCAACAGAGTTGTTAAATCTTCCTCCGTAAGTTGGGTAGCAGCTACTGCTATATCATATTTCTCTCGTGGGTATATTTGTGTATCAAGGAAATAATTGATGGATTCTATAACTTCCTTTCCGTTACGGAGTACGCTGAAGAGCACCAAGAATTTATGTTGTTTCTTGGCTTCAGGGTAAGGATTCTTGTATTTCATCAATGACGCAATTGCGTAAATGAAGAGGTAGGCTACTGGGATTAAAAAGAGCAGATATAAAATAGCATCTGTCATTTGTAACGCATTGTTGTTCTCGTCTGCCCACCAGTCAGGATTGAATATGGAAAAGAATTCGTTCATTTTTTATTTTATTTTATTTCTTAATAAAATTAATGTTTGGTATTCAATATTTCACTTTTAGATTCTCTTAACAATCTGTCTATATAAGGACCGTTCATAATAAAGGCCAATGAAGCAGCAACCATAAAGAATGAAGGAGTCATACCCATTCCACGTCCTACATACCCATTGAGCCATATTCCGAATACACCACATATAAAAGCTGTTAGTATATTTCGAAGCCCTGGATTACGGACGCGAAACATTATAATATAACAAGAATATATTATAATGGCTATACACATGCTGATATAAATAAGAAGTCCTATAGTACCGGTTTGTATCCAAATATCCACATAAAACGCATCAGGTGGAATCGTATCTTCCACAACTCCGTCACTGTTTACATTAACCCGGGCTACCCCTTTTCCCAGTCCAGCTCCCCAAGGATGTGTTCGCATATATTCGGCAATAAGCTTTTGATTCTCTATACGGACATTGAATGAAGTGTCCTCTTGAGGTCTAAAAGCAGTTCTCATACGCCGTATTAGCGCATTACCATCACCAATTTCAGTAAATGCGAAGAATGCATATAGCATGATAACAGCCAAAGCTGAAATTACCATTATTTTTATGTTCTTGCAGATTAGGCAGTAAAGTGCCAGTCCTCCTAGAGGAACAATCATTGCACCTCGGGTACCGGACATAATCATTCCTACTATTCCCATAAGTGCAATACAAGAAAAGAATATACGTAGCCATTTTTCGGAAGTATGAAATGCAATGATTCCATAAACAATCGAAATCATTCCCATGTTAGAGCCGAAATTACCAGCGTCGCTATAAATGGAAAAATAGCGGATTCCGGAGGATAAAATATGGGTATACCAACTACCTCCCATCAGCCATTCTGTTTCAGCAGCATCAAACCATCGGTACTTTTGATATAATAATTTCAGAAAAGCTGTTATAGTAAATATCCCGATAATAATCAGACTGCGTTTTAGAGTTTTAGGATTGTCTAGTAAAATGCAGGAGACAAAATAAAGTATAGGAGTTGATAATAGCCAGCCTCGAATGCCTGCGATATAACTAGTGCTATCACTTGCCGGATTAATGAATTGGATTAAAATATACAGAAACCATGCTATATAAGTAACAGTGAAAAAATTAATAGCATTAGAAAGACGAATGTCATTTTTGTTTTTTACATAATAAAATAAAATGGAGATAGTCATGTATATGAGCAATCCGTCAGATATGACGCTTAGTCCATCTTGTCGGCTATAACGCATGATGGCTGTCAGGTAGAAAGTATAGGCACCATATAACAAATAGCTCATTCTAGGCCTTTGTATACTATAAGTAAGAATGATAACTCCCAATGGCAGACCTACTATAATGGCAAATAGTAAAATCTTTTGAAAAATAAGTGCATATACCATGAACATTAGTCCAAAAGCTAATAACAAGAAAGTTATTACTTTGGGAGATATGTTCCGTATCTGTTGAGTCGTATGTGCCATTATGAACTTTATTACTTTTTATAAATAGCTATTTCACAGCAGCCTTTTTGGACGTAAGGCCTAATTGTGCTAATTGACTGAATAGTGAATGTACGGGAGTTTGAGGAGGCAGTTCTCCGGTAAATGACTCTACGACCTCCCGTTCAGCATTATTCAGGTATAGGAATATGGGGACATTTCCCATTCCTTCCATGATATGCGCTAGAGTAACGCTGTCACTGTTACGCCACAAACGACATGCATTGGCAATCAATAAATTAACATCTGCTTTTTGAAGTACGGGAAGAGGAATACTGGCAGTATTTACAGCGGGGTATTCTACTAATATAATATTAGGTGTTTCTTCTGCTTCATTGAGGGCCCAGAAATCTGAAAGTTGCTGTGCATTGACATATTGCTGGGTGTCCGGTTCAAAATCAATATGATGTGTTACGATACGTACCCGTAAACCTTCAGTTTCCCAATATTCAGCAAAATATTTGGATAGGAAACTTTTGCCTTCTCTTGCTTCCATACTGAGTAAATTGATAACAGTGGGGGCGTCTTTTTGTAAATAATTATTTAATTGACGACAACTGTAAGCAGCTGCTAAACGATTACACGCTTTCAAAAAGCCACGGAATTTTAAGTTACTAGTGCCATTGAATGCTGCAATTACAGGCAACTTGGTCAAGCGTCTACTACGAGTTGCATCGCGTAGTGTACGGTCTAGCAATTCAATCAATAGGAAATATGTGATTATGAATACTATACTTCCAACAAAAGCAATTAAGATATAAAGAATACGTTTACGTCCATTGTCTGTGAGGGGGTAGGACGGGTCTGCTATGTTTTGCAGATTGCTGGTATTCATTTCAATGTCTTTGAGACGTAGATTGGCATTTGCCAAACCTCCCAACTGAGTACGATAGTTATCTTCTGCGATGCCAATTGCACGCTGTTTTCTGGTGATTTGTGTACCTACTGGTGACATTTGACTGTATTGATCAAAAATATCTTGTTGGCGTTCTTTTAAAACATCCAATTCTGCTTTAGCCTTGGCTTCACTTACTAATGCGGTCAACCATTCAGAAACCATGTCTTTGAGTCCAACACCCTCTTTTGAAAAATTAAGTTCATTCAGATTATCGCTGATATGGGTAATCTTGTCTTCTGCTTTACGTAAATCTTCCTTATTCTTTTTAAGTTCTTTATTAGTGTCTCTAGCTTTATCTGATATGAAAATTTCTTGTTCCATAATATTTTGGTTTAAGCTACTGACTTTTTCTAACTCTTTGAGTAAATTGGTGTTATTACGAATGATAGTTGCACGGATGTCCATCTTTTCATCCAACATTTTTCTTAAGGCTGAAGCTGCAGCATAATTGCGGCGAGCCTCTTCCAAACGGTCGTCAACAGCATAGCGGGTATGTGATAAAGCTTCACTTTCTTGTCCGTAATTAATGACCCGTTCTTGGACACAATATTGCATCAAATCATCTTCTTGCTTGTTTAATTCTATTTTTGCTAAACGGACTTGTTCTTCAAAATAAGCGATAACATCATTTGTCGCTTTAAAACGGAGAATTTCATATGCTTTTTTCAGTTCATCTATAAGAATGATTATGGTTTGCTGAGTGATACCCGGGTCAGCAGATGTATAAATAAGCTGAAGAACATCACTGGCACCTTTACGTTTTACAATTACGGTTTCTAAAGCTGAAGCACTATAAAATGGTATAGGGCGATTGAACATGGAGTATACGAAATTATCACCGTATTCCTTTCGATAATTAGCAAGTGCGTCTGCCGTCTTATTGACATCTTTCCTATCAACTAAAACCAATACTTCTTTGGGAGTCATGCTCAGTAATTGGCGATAGTGCTTAGCCTGGATATAATGATTGTCTTTCCACTCTTCACCATATGTCAGTGCATTCGCTAATAAACGGATAGAAACCTTTTCCAATGTACCACGGGATTGCGCAAGGTTGATGAGGTTATCGAAGGTACTTGTAACAGCTGAGTAATTTACGCTGCTCCCAGTAATGGAAGTCGCTGTTGTAACTCCGGCAAATAAACTACCTTCTACTGTGTAACTGTAAGGCAGAAACTGGGTGAAATAGATTACTAGGCCAGTTACAAATAAAGTTCCCCATAAAAGCCAATAGCGAATACGGTATAGAAATTGTGATATAAATAAAGAGGTATCTTTCATCACGATTTATTTTTCTTTGATAATTTTTATATTAGTGAGCATTTCCAATAAAATAACTGAATTATGCAGGGTAACACGTGCTTGCTCATAGCTTGTAACGGCTCCGGTTCTTCGTGCACGTTCTATGGACAATGTACTAATTTCAATTTTTCCTTGTATGAAATCATTTTCTAATATTTTAGTTTGGGCATTATATAAGGCAGCAGTTTCTGCTTTTGCCTTAATTGTTGACATTTGTTCTGTAACCGCATTATATGCTTCTAATACCCTTAATCTCCTTTCTTCCATTACTTCTTCTTGAGTATATTGCAGCTGTTCAATATCGTATTTATATTTTTTGAGTTTAAGCTGGCGGTTTATTAAATCTCCAAAACTAATACCTACACTTGCGCCTACACTAAAACTATGTTGTGCATTCGACATTGTAGTTTGATACATTGGGGTATACTCGTCACTAGCGTTGCTTAGCACATTGTATTTTCCGTATGAATAATTACCGTTTAGTTTAAAATAATTCCACCAATCACGTTTTTGTAAACGATATTCATTTTTCACTTGTTCAACTTCTGATTGTGCCCGTTTCACAGTCGCATTTTCTGTTACTGCGTCCAGAAAAACAGAAAGTGGGGGTAGCTCAAAGGTTTGAAGTTCTAATGGCATATCGGCAGATAGTTTTCCTATTGTATTTTCTTCCCATAACTTGTCTTCCATTTTTAATTTTTCAAGTGCTTTGATTCGCTCTTCACGTGTCATTTCTTGTGCTGATGCAGACAATGGGACGATGAGCAATCCTAAAAGGATAGCATTACAAACTATGAAAGTGATATGTTTTATTGCCATTTTCTAATATCCTTAATTATTATTTTATACATTCTCTTTCTGCACAAACGCCGTCAGCGTCTTGCACAATATCTTCATGTCCAGCCAGAATGAAAATTCTTTGGTATATTTAATGTCCAGTTGCTTGCGCTCCTCGGCAGACATTTTTCCGGCGCCGCCTCGTTTCTCCACTTGCCACAGCCCTGTCAGTCCGGCGGGGGCCATGAAGCGCTCGATATATGCGTCGCTGGTCAGCAGTTCTGCTTCGTAGAGGGGCAGGGGGCGGTTGCCTACAATACTCATATCGCCCTTGAGGACGTTGAACAGTTGCGGCAGCTCGTCAATACTGTATTTCCGGATGAAACGGCCTACGCGGGTGACGCGGGGATCGTTTTCTATTTTTATAAATGTATTTTGCTTCTCTTGAGCTTTCTTTTTTAGAAAATCTTCTTCGGTGATGACAAAATCATCCGAAATGAGCAATGAAGCCTCTTCTTCAGAAGTGCCTGTCAGGTCGTCGAAACGAATGTCCGGTTGTTCGTCCGTCAACGTTTCTTCTATCCTATATTGATTGAGGGCATTCAACTCTTTCAGGCGCTTGTCTGCATTGGTGTACATGGAACGGAACTTCAGAAAATTGAATATCTGATAGTTGCTTCCCACGCGCTGGGATTTGTAAATCACTTTACCTTTACTCTCCATGCGGATAGCTATTGCTGTGGCAATGAGTAGCGGAGAAAGCACAATGAGTACTGCACACGCAAACAGTATATCGAAGATACGTTTCCACATAGGCAGGTGGAAGGTATTGAATATCTTGCGGTGCGACTGGCTGAACTCTTGTAGCTTATGTTCTTTGCGCAGTTGGAGAAATTTTGTCATCTGCCGGATGCTCTCTTCATCAGCTTGGGGGGGGAGGGTATTGTTGACCCCTGCCTGCAAATAAACCTTGCGGCTTTCTGTCTGCAGCCCCGGAGTGATGAGGATGATATAGACGCGCGGGAAACGTTTGTGCAGGAAGCTAATGTCTTGGCTGTCTTTTAGAGGTTCGTTCTGCTCGTAAAGAATGGAAGTGTTATATCGCTCGCGTATGCTGTCGATGACCTTTGCTGCCTTGTTGCTGGAGGAAACAGCCATGAACATGCCTCCTGTCACTTTGCTCAAGTGATTGATGGTGGACCGGTCATTACCTATGTAAATATAATATAACATATCCATTTGTTGTGTGTGTTAGAGGTATTTCTTGATACGGGCTTTCAGTTCCATAGGGTTGAAGGGTTTCAGAATGAAGTCTTCAGCTCCGGCTTCAAGCAGGTTGATGCGTTCGGTGGTACTCTCTTCGCTGGAAAGCATAACGACCGGGATGTGTCTGAAAAGTGCGTTTCCCTTCAGGTAGTGCAGGAATTCACTGCCGTTCATTCTGGGCATGCGGATGTCTGAAATGATGAGAGCAGGTTCATTCCCTTCATTCAACCATTCTATCGCCCGGAGGGGATCTTCAAAATATACCAGTTCGTTTTCTTTACCTAAATACACCGAGAGTACCTTGCCTATGGCAGGTTTGTCATCTACAAATAATATTTTCTTCATTGTTTATGCTAATTGTTTGCTGTTTTTCATATTATCTATATACATTTGCTTTCACCGGATTTGTGTACCAATCCTGATGGCTGCTGCGATTCTTTGCCCAATAAATGAAATCCGGATAGGCGCTGGCCGTAGGGTTGTCTGTACGTGAAATGTTGATAGTCTCTATCGGATAACGGAATCCGTAAGGTACGCAGATAGCCCATGTGTTGTTACCTGCCAAATCAAGATTTTCCTGTTGTACGGTTCCGGCAGCGGTGGCTCCATATCCCCAGAACTCGTAGAGGTGGACTTCCATGCGCTGCTGCATACTTTTATATTGGTAACAGATGAAGAAATCGAGGTTGTCTTTGGAAAACAGGGGTTCGGTCTTCGTCTGGTCTGCCAGTTCAATGATTATTTCATAGGTATACATATTGGCTGTGATACTGGTTCCTCCGGTATTAATCATAGTTCCGGGGCTTCTACCGAATACGTTGTGTACTTCACCCGCAATAGGGATAACGACACTGGGATCCCCATCTTCCATGTGTGTGCCACTGTTGTAGTTAAACAGACTGTACGGGTCGTCGAACGATGTCTGGAATCGTCTGTCGGCTCCTCCGGTGGTAATTTCTTTAATGTCGGATTTGCTGATACCTACTATACGAAGGCCTACACCAAGAGCTTTGGACGCTCCGGCAGCAGCAAGGGTCACATCGAGCTGGATGCGCTTGATGTGGTTTGTCTTTCCCTCAGTATGAAGAATTGTTTCTACGTCTAAAACCACGTCGTTGAAGTCATAGTCGCCTACCAACGGAAAATTATCCTCGAACACGTATGTATAAGGGATAGGTCGGTAGGTGTCTCTGAGCCGGAGTCGCTGGGAGTGTTGCCTTCACCGGTACAGTCTCCGGCAGGAATGGTGATGGGGGATTCTCCCCATTTGGATATGGTTCCTTCGGTGTTCTTGATGGCATCAAGGAATTTGGCTTCCCACCAGATATCCTCGGTGATATCATCGTCAATTTCTTTCACTTCATAATGAATGTTTCCCTGGCTGGAGAAATTTCCTATATCTTCAATTTTATTGATTTTTACCAGTGCATATTCATTGTTTGGACCCATAAATTGTGCTTGTGACAATTCTGCTTCATCAAGTACGGTTATCATGGAGTTGTCACCCATCGTGATTTGGGTGTTGTAATTGTTGCTATGGTCCCCGAAATCCTCTATCTCTGCAGAAGAGGTGTCTCCCATGTTCAGTGTGCCTACAAATTCTTCCGCATATAGATAGCATCCGTTGTCTATAGTGATGTTGCTGTCGGTTTTCCCGATATAGGCTTTGCCCTGGTTGATGAATTTGCATCCGCTGTCGAAATTCATTTCATCGACACGCACAGTACCGCAATTATAGAATGCTCCTCCCTGGCTGACATGGAAATCATCTATTTCCATAGTGCCGGCATTGTAGTTGTAGCTGCCTCCGGATGCATTGGTCAATTCGATGTCGTTCCCTTTGATGGTTCCACCCGCGTAGACGATAAACCGGCTGGATTGCACTAAAGTGAAGGTGTGCTCGTCCGGTATCACGATTTCCCCTCCGTCAATCACATAGAATTCGAAGCCTCGTTCAACGGTCATGTTGTTTCCATTGGGTTCCCAGCTGCCTTCAATGATGATGATGGCCGGATTGTCACTTCCCATGCCGTCCTTGCTGATTTTATTCCTATATATATTGTCTTTGGAGATTTTGTAGGCTTTTCCGTTTTGAAAATCGGTATTCGGCCTTATTTCTTCGGCACTTGATAGCATTGCGGTGATTTCCGCCTCGGACTTTTCCGGTGAATAGGTCTCGATGCTGACACTGCGTGTCCATGCGGCACGTGTAGTTGCAGGGGAACTGCCGAAAGCGGCGTGGAGCTGACCGTTTTGGATGGATACGTATTTTACTATGTTGCGGCTGTGTGCATCGGTGCGGCACACAAAAGCGCTCGTCAGCACAGAAGGGCAGTCCATGACGGTAGTAAATACAGTTGCATTATTGGTGGTGCCTTCTGCCAGCAGTTTGGCAGATGACCGGCTGATTAAGGGGTTCTTGTCGTAAATACGTATGGTGTAGTCGATGCCGGTATCTTCGGATACAGAAACATTGACCCGGACCTGCTGAGTCATTTTCCAATCCATAGCCGGGTCTATGTTCTTGACCGGAAACCTATCCTGATAGGCTGCTTTCACTTTCTCGGGGTTAAAAACATCGTCTTTACAACCCTGCAGCAGTATACTCATTGCAAGAATAACAAGCGGCAGAAAGCGTTTGTATTGGATATTCTCTCCCATATTTTACATTTGTTTTGCTTGATTGTAAGCAAAAGTACGTTTATTTAAACTAATAAGCTTTATTAATGGGGGATAAAAGCGTGTTGGTTAACGCTTTTTAACGATTTTGTATGGATAGATAATGCAAGTTTGTCTTGAAAATTATCAATATTACTAAATGCCCTCTGTATTGCCGCTTTACTAAATCTTGGTGATTTCTCCTGCCAGGTCGGAATTCATGCGGTGGCGGATTTCGGCTTGGTCCAGTCCATGCCCCAGGAGGAACATGAGTTTGGTGACGGCACATTCGGGGGTACTGTCATAGCCGCTGATGACGCCTGCCTGGAGAAGTTGCAGACCGGTTTCGTAACGTCCCATCTCGACGGCGCCACTTTGGCATTGGGTGATGTTGACGATGACAATGCCACGTTCGCTGGCTTCTTTCAGCTGGCGGATGAACCATTCTTTCTGGGGGGCATTGCCGGAACCGAAGGTCTTGAGGACAACAGCTTTCAGACCGGGAACATGAAGCACGGAGTTGATGATGCTTTCCTGGATGCCGGGAAAGAGGGTGAGCACTACGACATTGGTGTCGAAAAGGTAGTGCGGCTTCATGGGGCGTGACGGGTCGGGACGGTGGATGAGGTGCTCGTTATAACGGATATGGATGCCTGCCTTTGCCAGTGCGGGATAGTTGAAGGAGCGGAAAGCGTTGAAATTCTCGGCATTGATTTTGGTGGTACGGTTGCCCCGCATCAGCTCGTTCTCGAAGAAGATGCACACTTCGGGGACGATAGGAGTACCGTCCGGATGCTTGGCGGCGGCTATTTCAATGGCGGTGATGAGGTTCTCTTTCCCGTCGGTGCGCAGGGTGCCGATGGGAAGCTGGGAACCGGTGAGGATGACCGGCTTGGAAAGGTTCTCGAGCATGAAACTGAGGGCGGAGGCTGTATAGGCCATCGTATCGGTACCGTGCAGGATGACGAAGCCGTCGAAATTGTCGTAGTTGTAGTTGATGATTTTTACAATCTTTGCCCAGAGGGAAGGTTCCATGTCGGAAGAGTCGATCGGTGGGTCGAACTGATAGGAAGAGATGCGGTAGTTGAAGCGCTTCAGTTCGGGAACATGCTGTAGCAGTTGGTCGAAGTTGAAGTTCTCAAGCGCACCGGTCTCGGGATTTTCTATCATTCCGATAGTTCCGCCAGTGTAAATCAATAGTACGGAAGGGCAATCGACTTTCATGATATTCGTATTAGAGCTTTTTTCGGGCACAAAGATAGTGAAATATGAGATGGGGAGAAAATAAAAGAGACAAGTCTTTGCAGATTTTGTCTCTTTTATTTTTTCATTGCGAAAAATATATTGTATGAAATTTGAATAAGCTCACTGTTTCAAATCTTCCTTCAACTGCCTGATAGCCTTTTCCGTATCTCCTTCCTTCTCGTTGAGCAGCGTGACGAAGCGGCTGCCGATGATGGCACCGGATGAGTGGGCGCAAGCGGCATCGAATGTCTGCTTGTTGCTGATGCCGAAGCCTACCATGCGTGGATTGCGCAGGTTCATATCCTCTATCTTCTTGAAGTAGGCTTGCTTCCGGGTGTCGAAGTCTTTTTGGGCACCGGTGGTAGCGGCACTGGACACCAGATAGATGAATCCGTCGGTGTGGGCGTCTATTTCGCGGACGCGGGCTTCGCTGGTTTCGGGGGTGATGAGCATGATGACACGGATGTCATACTTCGAGGCGATGGCTTTGTAACTCTCTTCGTAATCGCGGAAAGGGAGGTCGGGAATGATGACGCCATCGATGCCGCATTCCACGCACTTCTGGCAGAAGGCTTCGAAGCCGAACTGCATGATGGGATTGAGGTACCCCATAAGGATGAGGGGGATGCGGACATCGCGACGGATGTCGCGCAATTGTTCGAAAAGCAGGCGGAGGGACATGCCGTTGTGCAGGGCGCGGGTGGCGGCGTTCTGAATGACAATGCCGTCGGCCATGGGGTCACTGAACGGAATTCCGATTTCAATCATGCTGACTCCGTTTCTTTCGAGGGCACGGATAACGTCGGCTGTACCGTCGAGGGTGGGACAGCCTGCACAAAAGTAAATGGACAGCAGATTCTTGGGGCTGTCCTGGAAAAGTTGGTTAATGCGGTTCAACATACTATTTTTATTTACTATTTTACAATTTACTATTTACTATTTGGCTGCGCAATAACGCTGCATGGTACTATTTACTATTTGACAATTTACTATTTACTATTTACCATGTACAATGTACAATTTGCCATGCGGCGTATATTGCGCAGCCAAATAGTAAATAGTAAATCGTCAAATCATACCTCCCTTCAGTTCTTTCAGGAAGTTTGAGATGCGTTCCACATCCTTTATTCCCGGTGCCGTTTCGAAACGGCTGTTGATGTCGATACCTGCGAAATAGGGATGGCGAAACTCCCGGAGGGCTTTTACGCTGTAGGGGTTGATGCCACCGCTAAGCAGGAACGGGGTGGGACCGTTGTAGCGGTGCAGGAGGTTCCAGTCGAACTGGTTGCCGGAACCGCCGTACTGCGGGGTCTTGGTGTCGAAGAGGTAGTAGTCGCACAGACCATTGTAGGCAGATACGGCAAGCAGGTCCTTGGGCAGCAAGATAGAGAAAGCCTTGATGAGGTGCAGGCCTGCATTGCGCAGGGAACGGCAGTATTCGGGAGCTTCATGGCCATGCAGCTGGATGTAGTCAAGGCCGAAACGGTCGGTATACATTAGGATGTTTTCCTTACTTTCGTTGACAAAGACGCCGACGCGCTTGGCGCAGGCTGGCAGATACCCGGGCATCTGGCACAGACAACGGGGAGATTTGGGGTAGAAGATGAAACCAATCATATCTACACCTTGCAGTTCTACATTGCGGATGTTTTCTGCTTCGGTCATTCCGCATACTTTGATGAGAGGAGACATTTTATTTACGATTTACAATTTGGCTGCGCGATATAACGCTGTATGAGAGACTTTTGTATTTACAATTATCAACTTTCAATTATCAACTTTCAACTTTTAATTATCAATTAAGAGACTGTCTTGGATGAACTCTTTCAGGGTTTCGCCCGGGTTGGCTGTTTTCATGAAGGTTTCGCCGATGAGGAAACCGCGGAAGCCGGCGGCACGCAGGCGGCAGATGGTTTCGGGGTCGGAGATGCCGCTTTCGGAGACAAGGAGCGGGGATGCCGGTCCGTGGGTGGCTTCGCGCAGTTGCCGGGCTATCCGGAAGGAGTTTTCTACATCGGTGACGAAGGAGCCGAGGTTGCGGTTGTTGACACCCACCATGTCGACCTCCTTATTTATATAGGAGAGTTCCGAAGGGCTGTGGATTTCGAGCAATACCTCCAGCCCGAGTTCGTGGGCTTGGGCGGTGAGGGTGCTACACTGCTCCGGACTGAGGCAGGCGGCAATGAGCAATACGGCGTCGGCACCTACAATGCAGGCTTGCAGAAGCTGGTACTCGTCGATGATGAAGTCTTTGCGCAGGATGGGGATGCGGACGAGCGGACGGGCCGTGCGGATGTCGCGCAGCGTACCGCCGAAGAACCTCTCATCCGTCAGGATGGAGAGGGCGGCGGTGCCGGCGGCTTCGTAGGAGGCGGGTATTTCCTCTGCCCGGGCAGCCTCGTTTATCCAGCCTTTGGAGGGTGAACGGCGTTTGAACTCGGAGATGATTCCTGTAGAAGAAGCGGCAAGGGCCTGCTTCATGCTGCGGCGGTGGGCTGCATTCTCCCGGATGATGATTCCGGCTTGCTCCTGCAACTGTTCCAGAGAGACGGTTTGCTTTTGCAGTTCAATCTCTGTTTGCTTATGGGCGATGATTTCGGACAGTATATCTTCTGTCTCTTATACACATCTGACGCTG
>ENA-OYXH01000556-OYXH01000556.1-human-gut-metagenome-genome-assembly--contig:-NODE-556-length-13667-cov-5.291654_pt1 | contig 13667 bp, 8 predicted proteins | sample MGYA00244844_ERZ653420 | MGnify/ENA primary metagenome ERZ653420 (study PRJEB26926, sample SAMN06164998) | human gut metagenome | biome: ENVO:00009003; feature: ENVO:2100002; material: ENVO:00002003... | reverse complement strand
ATGAAGAATTGATTCTTCATTTTTAATTTGAATATTATGACTTACAGAAACTTGACCGAAGACGAAGTTCTTCGGTTGAAGAGCCAGTCGTGTCTGGCAGATGATTGGGGGAAAGTAACCGTTGCAGAAGAGTTTTCAACGGAATTCGTACATCATACCCGTTTTTCGGGTGAGGTGCGTTTGGGGGTATTCCATTCTGAATTTACTTTGCCGGGTGGAATAAAGAAACATTCCGGTTTGCGGCATGTAACGCTTCACAATGTAACGGTGGGTGATAATTGCTGCATCGAGAATATCCAAAACTACATTGCCAATTATGAAATAGGGCATGATACTTTTATCGAGAATGTAGACATTATTCTTGTAGACGGATTGTCCAGGTTCGGTAACAGTGTGGAAGTGTCTGTCTTGAACGAGACCGGCGGGCGCGAAGTGCTTATCAGTGACAAACTTTCTGCCCATCAGGCCTATATCATGGCGCTGTACCGTCACCGTCCGGAACTGATTGCGCGGATGAAGGAAATTACCGATTTCTATTCCAATAAGCATGCTTCCGCTACCGGTTCTATCGGTAGCCATGTAATGATACTCAATACCGGCTCTATCAAGAATGTCCGCATTGGCGACTATTGCCACATTTGTGGTACGTGTCGTCTGTACAACGGAAGTGTCAACAGTAACGAGAACGCGCCTGTACATATCGGGCACGGCGTTATTTGCGATAATTTTATCATATCGTCCGGTTCGCATGTGGATGATGGAGCCATGCTTACCCGTTGCTTTGTAGGGCAGGCTTGCAAACTGGGACATAACTACTCTGCCTCAGACTCTTTGTTTTTCAGTAACTGCCAGGGAGAAAACGGTGAAGCGTGTGCTATTTTTGCCGGACCTTATACGGTGACACATCACAAATCCACCTTGCTTATAGCCGGTATGTTTTCCTTTATGAATGCCGGTTCCGGTTCCAATCAAAGTAATCACATGTATAAGCTCGGTCCTATCCATCAGGGTACGTTGGAGCGCGGAGCCAAAACCACTTCCGATTCCTATATCCTGTGGCCCGCAAGGGTGGGGGCGTTCTCTCTGGTTATGGGACGTCACGTCAACCATTCCGATACTTCCAACCTGCCGTTCTCTTATCTGATAGAACAGAACAATACGACATATCTTGTGCCCGGCGTCAATCTGCGCAGTGTGGGTACTATCCGTGATGCGCAAAAATGGCCCCGGCGCGACCAGCGTACCGATACCAACAAACTGGACTTCATTAACTACAATCTGTTGAGTCCCTATACCGTACAGAAGATGTTCAAGGGACGGGAGACTTTAAAGAATCTGCGTTATGCCTCCGGCGAACTTTCCGATATTTATTCTTTTCACAGTGCCAAGATACGCAACTCGGCTTTGGTGAAAGGTATCCGCTTTTATGAGATAGCCATTCACAAGTTTCTTGGCAATTCGGTTATCAAACGTTTGGAAGGTATCGGTTTTCATAGCAATGAAGAGATTCGTGCCCGGTTGAAGCCCGATACATCTATCGGTAGCGGCGAATGGGTGGATATTTCCGGACTGATAGCTCCCAAAAGTGAGATTGATGCCTTGATAGACGGCATAGAGTCGGGTGCGATTAACCGTTTGAAGCATATCAATGCCGAGTTTGAGCGGATGCACCGGAATTATTATACCTACGAGTGGACATGGGCTTATGAGAAGTTGGAAGAATTCTATGGCATTGCTCCGGAAAATATGACTGCAGAGGATATAATTCATATTGTCGAGAAATGGAAAGAAGCTGTTGTTGGTCTGGACCGCATGGTTTATGAGGATGCCAAAAAGGAATTTTCTCTGGCTTCCATGACCGGTTTTGGTGCGGATGGTTCACGTCTTGAAAAAGAACTTGATTTCGAGCAGGTACGTGGTGACTTTGAAAACAATCCGTTCGTAACGGCCGTTCTCAAACACATTGACGTGAAGGCCGCATTGGGCGATGAGCTGATAGGACGTATGCAAAAAGTACAATGAAGATGAGGCGGAGGGATGGCAAATCCATTCGTTTTATATGATTAAAATAGAGAAAGCGGGGTTGAAGTATTAGGTTTCAATCTCGTTTTTTCTTTCTAATTAAAGAAATATTTCAAGATTACTTCTTACCTTTGCTGTTACGAAATCACTTTTAAACTAAATGAACAAGTAATTATGGCAACAACACCTCCGTTCAAGTATCAGCCCATGTTCGAAAAGGGTAAGGATACGACTGAGTATTATCTGCTTACCAAAGACTATGTGTCTGTAAGCGAGTTTGAAGGAAAACCTGTCCTGAAGATTGAAAAAGAAGGCTTGACTGCAATGGCCAATGCCGCTTTCCGTGACGTTTCGTTCATGTTGCGTCGTTCGCACAACGAGCAGGTTGCTAAAATTTTGAGTGACTCTGAGGCAAGTGACAATGATAAGTATGTGGCACTGACTTTCCTGCGTAATGCTGAAGTTGCCTCGAAAGGCGTGCTGCCTTTCTGCCAGGATACGGGTACTGCCATTATCCACGGTGAAAAAGGACAGCAGGTATGGACGGGCTATTGTGATGAAGAAGCTCTCTCACTGGGTGTGTACAAGACCTATACCGAAGAGAACCTGCGCTATTCTCAAAATGCTCCTCTTACGATGTACGATGAGGTAAATACGAAGTGTAACCTTCCGGCACAGATTGATATCGAGGCTACCGAGGGCATGGAGTACGAGTTCCTTTGTGTGACCAAAGGCGGCGGTTCTGCCAACAAGACTTATCTCTATCAAGAAACGAAAGCTATTCTGAATCCCGGTACACTTGTGCCTTTCCTTATTGAGAAAATCAAAACGTTGGGTACGGCTGCATGTCCGCCTTATCATATCGCATTCGTTATCGGCGGTACATCTGCCGAGAAAAACCTGCTGACTGTGAAACTGGCTTCCACTCATTTCTACGACAACCTGCCGACTACGGGTAACGAATTCGGCCGTGCATTCCGTGATGTAGAACTGGAGAAAGAAGTGCTGAAAGAAGCTCACAGAATTGGTCTTGGTGCACAGTTCGGAGGTAAGTATCTGGCTCATGATATACGTATTATCCGTCTGCCGCGTCACGGTGCTTCCTGTCCGGTAGGCTTGGGCGTTTCCTGCTCTGCCGACCGTAACATCAAGTGTAAAATCAACAAGGACGGTATCTGGATTGAAAAGCTCGACAGCAATCCGGGTGAACTGATTCCTGCCGAACTCCGTAAAGCCGGTGAGGGTGATGTGGTGAAGATTGATTTGAACCAACCGATGGAAAATATCCTGAAAGAGCTGACTAAGTATCCGGTTTCCACCCGCCTGTCTCTGAACGGCACTATCATCGTAGGCCGTGACATTGCTCATGCCAAGCTGAAAGAACGTTTGGACCGCGGTGAGGATTTGCCGCAGTATATCAAAGACCATCCTATCTACTATGCCGGTCCTGCCAAAACTCCGCAGGGAATGGCTTGCGGTTCGATGGGCCCGACAACTGCCGGACGTATGGACCCGTACGTAGACCTCTTCCAGAGTCACGGCGGAAGCATGATTATGCTTGCCAAAGGTAACCGCAGCCAGCAGGTTACGGATGCCTGCAAGAAGTACGGCGGTTTCTATCTCGGCTCTATCGGCGGTCCTGCCGCTATCTTGGCGCAAAACAATATTAAGAGCATCGAATGTGTGGAATATCCCGAACTCGGTATGGAAGCTATCTGGAAGATTGAAGTGGAAGATTTCCCGGCATTTATCCTGGTGGATGACAAGGGTAATGACTTCTTCAAACAATTGAAACCGTGGAATTGCAGTAAATAACGGATAATCCCGAATATGATATAAAAGCCGCTCAGGAAACTCTCCTCGAGCGGCTTTTTGTATGATGACCGGTGGAATATAAGGCAGGTAATGGAATTTCCTTTTTAATGTTGCCGTTAATCTTTTATCTGTTTTTTCCACTGTTCGTACTTTTTCAGCACTTTCAATCCGGCATTGTTATACCAGCTATAGCCGTTGCGGCGCTCATACCCTATCTCGGAAATATCGTACTTCTTCACTCCGTCGCGGTCGCAGAAGAAAGGGCGGTTGTCTTCAAGGGTATAGAAACGTGCCCAAAATACGGGGCAAGGATAGTCATCCTGCGGGCAAGGAACCATCCGGTAGTCTTTCTTGCCTTCACTGTTGGTAAAGTCCTTACGCATGATGCCCGTAATCATGTTTGCCTTGAACCAACTGACGGCTGCTTCTACAGAAGCGATAATCCGGGGTGAGGGGGCGGGGATGGACATCAGCAGCAGGACGATATTGTCCGATTCGGCGCCGCTGAGCGAGGGAAGTTCGTAGGCGCGTGCTTTGGCAGGGGCAAGGGTGTGTTCATCGTGCTGGGCGCACCACACAGTCAGTTTGCCGTTTTGTTTTACCTGAGTGTTGAGAATGCACTCCACACCTTTGTCGAATGCGATACGGGCGCGTTGGCAAAGGGTATCCGGTACATAGGTGTACGGGGCTTTCTTGTTGTACACATCACGCAACAGGTTCATGACGTTCACCATTGCATTGTCGTTGTAGGTGATGTGGGTATAATAACCTTTGGGGCGCGGCCAGAACTGAGGCCAGCCGCCGTTGGGGTATTGCGCTTTCAGTAGGTAGCGTATGCCTTCTAAGGCAGCGTCTTTGTATTTCTCTATGCCGGTGGCAAGGTAGATGCGGGAAAGGTAGCGTATCTCTGTGCTTGTGGCATTGTTGTCGATGGTGCTTTGGTTGACGTTATCTTTGTCGGCAAGGGCTTTCTGGTACTCATCGGCTGTCAGTTCGGCGGGCATATAGATGTTTTTGGGCCAGCCACCGGTTGTTTGCTGGTAGAGCAGTACGTTGTCGGCAATACGGACAGCTTCGGGAGTCGTGAAGAAGGCATCGTCCAATTTAGGGGCCAGCTTTACCCAATCCTTATAAGGATGTTTCTCTTTGTAGTCGGTTGTTTTCTGTGCATTGGCGCCTGTAAACAAGGCAAGCAATGCACAGAAAAAGATTGTTCGTTTCATATTGGTATTGTTTTTGGTTTCTCTTTACGAACAAAAGTAGGGAAAAGTTTGAAGAGAAGATGGCAATATTTGTTTTTAAGGGAGTAAAAATTGTGATTTATACGGTATGTCTATTCCAAATACTGTTCTACTCTTCCGCTGATTTGCAGCAGGGATATTTCGCACAATTTGGTGTCGTACTCTGCCGATAGGATACGCTCCTCGGCATCCAGCAGGCTCTTTTGCGCTTCGCGCATCTCGATACCGGAGAGGTTGCCGAGCATATAGCGTTCCATGGCAATCTCATGGTTCTCTTTGGCTGCAACGAGGTTCTGTCGTTCCAGCTTCAGCATCTGGAGATTGTTCTGGTAGGCTTGCCATAGGTTGCTCAAGTCGGCGCGCAGGGCTTGTTCCAGTTGCTCGCGTTCCAAACGGGCGTTTTGTACGGCAATGCGTGCATTGCGGAGTTCGCGGCGGCGGTTACCGTCAAAGAGATTGAAACCTACGGTGACGCCGAAGTTCAGCCCGAGGTTGCTGCGGCGGCTGTTGGCGGAAATATCATATTTGTTGAGGGTATAGCCGTAGCCGCCATTCATCTTTACGTACGGGTAGTCGCGGGAACTGGCTTTTTTATAGTCCAGCCGTGCCAGCGTATTGTTCTGTTCGGCTTTCAGTAAGGCGGCGTTGGCTTGCAAGGTGGCATTCCAGAGTTCATCGAAATTCAGTTTGGCGCTGACATTGATGAGGCTGTCTTCAACGATGAAAGGGCGGTCTACGTCTTCACTTGCCATCAGCTCGTTCAGTTGGATACGCGAGGTATGCAGTAATTCCTGTTGTTTCATGTATTGCGCACTGTCGGCATTGAAGTCTACTTTGGCCTGCTGGTAGTCCAGGCGGGAGAAGTTACCGATGTGATACCGTTCCTCTACGATGCGCAGGCGCTCTTTGGAGAGCGATACAGCGTAGCGGAAGTTTTTCAGACGGATGGTGTGCTGCACGTAGTTGTAGTACTCGGCGGCGATGTTGGCAATGAGGTCTTCTATGGCGATACGGGTGTTGGTTTCGCCCTGGCGTTCCAGTTCTTTCAGCTTTTGGTAGTTGGCGGTGATGTTGAAGCCGTCGAAGATTGTCCAGCTCAGGTTGATGCCGGCATCGACGGTCTGGTCGAACACGCCGTTTTCTTTGGTGGTTTCACCGGTGGTGCGCAGCTTGGTTTCGGTATTGTCCAAAGTACCTTTATAGCCGGCAGACAAGTCGAGCGTGGGCAGGTAGCCGGCATTGGCAAGGGTGGCATTGTTCTTGCTTACTTGCTGTTCGTTACGGGTGATACGCAGGGAATAGTTGTTCAGCAGTCCCTGTTCCAGACAGGATTTCAGGGTATAGACAGGTGCTGGCTGTGCCTGGACGGCAAGCGCGGTGCACAGAATGATCAGGAAAGATAAAAGCGTACGTTTCATTCGTTCTTCAGTTTACTTCGGTTGGTAGATACATAACTATAAATAGCGGGGACGATGTACATCGTAAGCAATGTAGACACAAGCATACCGCCTACTACGGCCGTACCCATGGCGATGCGTTGGTTACACCCTTCGCCCGTGGCGAATGCCAGCGGTATCAGTCCCAGTACGGTAGAAGCGCTCGTCATCAGGATAGGGCGCAGACGTTGCAGGGCGGCATCCTTGATGGCTTGCATCTTGTCCTCGCCGGTTTCCTGCTTCTGGTTGGCGAACTCTACAATCAGGATACCGTTCTTTGCCACCAGCCCAATCAGCATGATGATACCGATTTGGCTGAATATATTCATCGTGATGCCGCCGAAATACATGAATACCAGTGCGCCCGCAATGGCAAGGGGCACGGTCAGCATGATAATCAGCGGGTCCTTGAAACTTTCGAATTGGGCGGCAAGAATCAGGTAGATAAGCAGGATGGCCAGGATGAAAGCGAACATCAGACTGGAAGAACTTTCGCGGTACTCTTTTGAGTCACCGGTGAGGGCGGTGCGGAAAGTATCGTCCAATGTTTCTTTGGCAATCTTGTCCATTTCGTCCAGACCTTGCCCGATGGTCTTGCCGTCGGCAAGTCCGGCGGAAATAGTAGCGGACACGAAACGGTTATAGCGATACAACTTGGGCGGGGCAATGCCGTTTGTCAGCTCTATCAGGTTGTCGAGCTGTACCATGTCTCCCTTGTCGCTACGGATGTAGATACCTTTCAGGTCGGCAGGCTTGTTGCGTTGCTGACGGTTGATTTCTCCCAATATCTCGTATTGCTTTCCATTCATATAGAAGTAGCCCATACGCTGGCCGCTCAGACCGTATTGCAGTGTCTGGGCGATGTTGCGGGTGCTGACCCCCATGATGCTTGCCTTGTCGCGGTTGATGTTGATGCGGGCTTCCGGCTTGCTGAACTTCAGGTCTACGTCCGCCATCTGGAATACCGGATTCTCATATACCTTTGCCATGAACTTGGGCAGCACTTCCTGCAATTTCTCAATGTTGGTGGCTTGCAACACATACTGTACGGGCATACCGCCGCGCCGTCCGCCGAAGGATGAGGACTGTTGTACAAAAGAGCGTGCCATGGTCTTTTTCTGTACAGCTTTCGACAGCTTTTCCGCCACTTCCATTTGCGTGTAGTCACGGTCCTGCATGTCTTTCAGGGTGATGCGTACGTTACCGCTACCGCTGGATACGCGGGCGGTTACCGCTTCGGCATCGGGGACGATGGAGTCGACAAGCTGATTGATATCTTCCGTGTAGTCGCGGATGTATTCGTAGGTAACACCTTCGGCTCCGCGCGTGTTGATGCTGATTTGCGAACGGTCTTCCAGCGGCGCCATTTCCGCAGGGATATGGTTCCAAAGAAAGCCGATAATGAGAATGGTTGCCGCAGTGAAAGGAAGTGCAATCCAGCGTTTGCGCAGGAAGGCTGCCAAAGAACGGCTGTAAAGGTTATTCAGTCCTTCAAAGAACGGTTCGGTCTTACGGTAGAACCAGCTTTGCTTCTCTCTCTTTATCAGCAGCTTGGTAGCCAGCATCGGCGTAAAGGTCAGTGCGGCAAAAGAGGAGATGATGACCGAACCGGATACTACGATACTGAACTCACGGAACAGACGTCCCGTCATACCGTCCATAAATACGATGGGAAAGAATACCGCTACCAGCGTAATGGTGGTAGAGATTACGGCAAAGAAGATTTCTTTGGCTCCCTCGATACCGGCCTCTTTCGGGGGCATTCCTTTTTCGATGCGGACGTAGATGTTCTCCGTCATTACAATGGCATCATCAACCACAAGTCCCACGGCAAGTACAATGGCAAGCATGGAGAGTACGTTGATGGAGAATCCTGCCAGGTACATAACGAAGAATGCTCCGATTAATGATACGGGAATTACGATACACGGAACCAGGGTGACGCGCCAGTCGCGAAGGAACAGGAAGATGATGATGATGACAAGGACGAAGGCCTCGTATACGGTCTGCTTTACTTCATCGATGGAGGCACGGATGAATTTGGTGTTGTCGAAGCCGTAGGAGTAATGTACATCTTCCGGCAGGTCTTTCTTTATGTTTTCCATTCGCTCGTACACAGCATCGGCTATCTGGATGTGGTTGGCGCCCGGTTGTGGAATCACTACGACGCCTACCATAGGCACGCCGTTCATCTTCATATAGCTTTTGATGTCCGCCGGACCGAGTTCGGCACGGCCTATGTCGCTGAACCGGACAATACGGTTGCCGTCCTCTTTCAGGATGAGATTATTGAATTCCTCTGCCGTATGCATCAATCCGAGTGTGCGGATAGTCAGTTCGATGGTGTTTCCCTCGATGCTGCCCGAGGGGAGTTCCACATTCTCATTGTCTACCGCATTCTTTACGTCGATAGGAGTAATGCCGTAACCGGACATCTTGATAGGATCGAGCCACAAGCGCATGGAATAACGTTTTTCTCCCCAAATGCTTACACTGCTCACATCGGAGATTGTTTGCAGTTGCTCTTTTACGGTGAGGTCGGCTATTTCGCTGAGTTCCAGCAGCGAGCGTTTGTCGCTTTGCAAAGCAACCATGAGGATAGGCATGGCGTCTGCATCGGCTTTGGATACGGTTGGCGGGTCGCAGTCGCGTGGCAGGTAACGCTGGGCGCGCGACACTTTGTCACGTACATCGTTGGCGGCTGTCTCCAGGTCTACGGAAAGTTCGAATTCTACCGTAATACGTGACGAACCCTGTTGGCTGACACTGGAGAGTGAACGAATGCCGGGGATACCGTTGATATTCTGCTCCAGCGGTTCTGTAATCTGGTTTTCAATAACGTCGGCGTTTGCTCCGGGGTAGGAGCAGGATACGGAAATGATGGGATTGTCCACCGACGGATACTCGCGGACACCGAGGTAGTTGTACCCGATGAAACCGAAGAGTAAGATAATCAGTGTCAATACCGTAGAGAGTACCGGTCGCCGTATGCTTAATTCGGATATATTCATGATATGAAGCGTAAAGTATGAAGTATTAAGGTATAAAGTGCAAAGTCTGGAATATAAAGTATAATGTACGGATTATGAGTTATATATGCCGGCATAGACTTGCCATAGCTCATACTTTATACCTTATACTTTATAAAATTTCGTACTCAGTTAATGTTGTCCAATGTCACGGGCAGTCCTGTGCGGAGCTGCAAGGTTCCCGAAGTAATGATTGTATCGCCTATGTTCAGGCCTTGCAATACTTGCACTTCGGCTTCCGTCCGAATGCCGGTAGTAATCTCTACCGGTTGTGCTTTTCCTGATTTATAAAGGAAAATCTTATCCTTGCCCATTTCCGGAACGATGGCCTCGGAGGGTACGGCAAGTGCGTTTTGTATTTCGTCCTTATTCAGCTTGATACTGGCATAACGGCCCGGCAGTACGGCGCTGTTGGCATTGGGATAGAGCGCACGGATAGTCAGTGTATGGGTCGTGGGGTCTATCTTTGATTCGCGTGCATAGACGGTGGCATGGAAAGTGTTCAGTTTGCCTTCGAGCGTGAAGTCCAGTCCCGCACCTGTCTTTACGTCATTGGCATAGCGTTCGGGTACTGCAAACTCTACTTTCAGCGGAGAAAGTTTGGTGAGCTTGGCTACAATGGTGGAGGGAGACGCGTATGTCCCGACACTGACCTGCCGCAGACCGATCACTCCGTCAAAGGGAGCGCGAAGTTCGGTTTGTGCAATGTTGGACTCTATCAGGTCGATGTCGGCATTCAGGGTTGCCAGTTCGGTTTTTACCTGTTCGTATGCTTCCTTACTGACGGCATCTCTTTCCAGCAACGCATTTTGACGGAACACGCGGTCTTCCGCCAGTTTCAACTGTGATACCAGTCTTTGTAATTGTGCCTGAAGAGGGCGGTCGTTTACTTTGGCGAGCAATTGCCCTTTCTTCACGAAGCTGCCTTCTTCAAAGTTTATTTCGATAATCTTGCCGGATGTCTCGAATGAAAGGTCTACTTCCTCATCAGGCAGCAGGCTGCCGCTGATTTGTATTTCGTCTTTCAGCAGTTGCGGTTTGATTATTCTGGCATTTACGTTCAGCACCTTTTTGCCGCCACGTTTACCGGTCATTACCTTGTCGGCAGCTGCCAATTCTTCGTTTGTCTTGGGAAGCTGGGAATAAATGCCTCCGCCTATCAGTCCGGCACCAATGAATATGATGATGCCCCATTTCACTTTTTTATTCATGTTGTAGTATTAGTAGTATATTTAGCCATAGATTTTGACGGAAAATATACCCGAAGGTTTAAAACGGGAAAAGTTAATAAAAGTGATAGGATAATAGAACGGTAAGGCAAACCTGCCACTTTATTATTCTCTTAGTATGCTGCCCTGTATTTGCCCTCTTCCTTATCTTCCAGCATGTTCAGGTAAGAGGCGTAGCGGGATTCGCTGATGTAATGTTGCTCTACCGCTTCGCGCACGGCGCAGCCCGGTTCGTGGCGGTGGGTACAGTTGTTATAGCGGCAGTCGGCGGAAGCCTTGAATATTTCCGGAAAGTAATGCCCTATTTCTTCTTCCTCCATGTCGAATGTTCCAAAGCCTTTGATGCCCGGTGTGTCGATAATGTAGCCGTCACCCGGCACGGGAAACATCTCGGAAAAAGTAGTGGTGTGCATGCCTTTGTTGTGATAGGCGGAGATTGCGCCGGTTTTGATATCCAGTTCCGGAAGGATGGCATTGATAAGGGTGGATTTACCTACTCCGGAATGTCCGGAGAAGAGCGTTATTTTCCCTTTGAGTTTTTCTTTTATAGTGTCGACTCCCTCACCGGTTTTGGCGGATATCTTGAAACAAGGGTAACCGATGGTAGTATAAAGATTGATAAGTCCGTTCAGGTAGCGAAGCTCGTCTTCGTTGTAAGCGTCTGCTTTATTGAAGATGATATTGACGGGTACGCGGTATGCCTCGGCCGATGCCAGAAAACGGTCGATGAATGTAGTGGAGGTTTCCGGATAATTCACCGTTACCACCAGCATACACTGGTCGAGGTTGGCGGCAAGGATGTGAGACTGTTTGGACAGGTTGGACGAACGCCGGATAATATAGTTCTTCCGGTCTTCAATTTCGTTGATGAACGCTGTTCCTTCCTGATTCAATATGATTTGCACATGGTCGCCTACTGCCACCGGATTGGTGCTACGGATACCTTTCAGGCGGAAGTTGCCTTTAATTTTGCATTCAACGTATGTCCCCTCGTCGGTCTTTACCAGATACCAACTTCCTGTATTTTTAATTACCAGTCCCCTCAAAATAGTTGAAAGTTGAGAGTTGGGAGTTGAAAGTTGAAAGTAAGGAGTCGTTGGAGAACGGTCGGTGCCGCACGGTAACTCTCGGCTTTCAATTTTCAACTCTCAACTATATTTATACTGTCATAATCTCTTTATCCTTTGCTGCCAGCATATCGTCAATCTGCTTGATATACTTGTCGTGAATCTTTTGCAGCTTCTCTTCACCGCCTTTTTGGGCGTCTTCCGCCAATCCTTCTTTCACAGATTTCTTAAAGGCGTCGATGGCATCGCGGCGTGCGTTACGTACACTCACTTTGGCGGTTTCGCTTTCGTTCTTACACTGTTTGGCAAGTTGTTTACGGCGCTCTTCCGTCAACGGGGGAATGCCGATGCGGATAATTTCGCCGTTGTTTTCGGGCATGATGCCGAGGTCGGAGTCGATGATTGCCTTTTCAATGATGCGGAACATGCTCTTGTCCCACGGCTTGATGGCGATACTGCGGGCATCCGGAGTGGTTACGGCCGCTACGTTGTTGATGGGAACCATGCTTCCGTAAGAATCGACACGGATTCCGTCCAGCAAACGAACATCGGCTTTTCCGGCACGGATGTGGGCCAATGATTCTTCCAGATACATTACGGCCATATCCATTTTCTCTTGTGCTTCGTCTAAGATGTCTTTTACGTCTTTCATATTTCTATTGTTTGAAGTAGCTTTTAGTTTGAAACTTTGCAAATATAATTGTTTCACGACAGATTACACAGATTTACACAGATTATTTTATCCGATAATCTGTGTAAATCTAAATCCGTATCCATTAATGTAAACCGGCGGATGTACGCCGGGGAATGTCAGTTATGTACCAGCGTCCCTATTTCTTCGCCTTGCATTACTTTCTTCAGGTTGCCTACGGTGTCCATGTCGAAGACGATGATGGGCAGGTTGTTTTCCTTGCACATGCAGGTAGCCGTAAGGTCCATGACTTTCAGGCCGCGTTTCAGCACTTCGTCGTAAGTGATGTCGTGGAATTTCGTTGCCGTAGGGTCTTTCTCCGGGTCGGCGGTGTAGATGCCGTCAACGCGGGTGCCTTTCAGCATGACGTCCGCTTCTATTTCGATGCCGCGGAGGCTGGAGCCGGTATCGGTCGTGAAGAACGGGTTGCCCGTTCCGGCAGACATGATAACCACTTCACCTGCTTCCATACACTCGATGGCTTTCCATTTATTGTAGAATTCGCCGATAGGCTCCATGCGGACGGCGGTTAGTACACGTGCCTTTACGCCTGCCGCTACCAGTGCCGAGCTCAGTGCAAGGCTGTTGATAACGGTTGCCAGCATACCCATCTGGTCGCCTTTGACGCGGTCGAAACCTTTGTTGGCACCGCTCAGTCCGCGGAAGATGTTGCCGCCGCCCACGACGATGCCCAATTCCACGCCGAGCGAGAGCACGTCCTTGATGTCCTTCACGATGCCCGCGAGCGTGGTCCGGTTGATGCCGAACTGATCGGGCCCCATCAGGGCTTCGCCGGAAAGCTTAAGAAGAACTCGCTTGTACTTTGGCACGGGATTGGAATCAGGCATTTTCTTCTCCATTGTTTTTTACGCTTGCGCCGAAGCAAAATCGGCGCAAAAAAACGCATGATCCGCACTGTGCGGAACACGCCTACTCAAAATTGCCTAATCTTCGCACGTTCAGAGGCAAAAAACAAATTCGCCGGGCGACCCGAAACGGGTGACCCGGCGTCGTGCCCATGGGGCCGCCTGACTCACTCAGAAAGGCGGCCGACAGGGGCTGTTCAAGTCCTATTGATTAGGCCTTGGCAGCGGCAGCCTGCTGGGCGGCCACTTCAGCAGCGAAATCCTCGTTGCG
>ENA-OYXH01000551-OYXH01000551.1-human-gut-metagenome-genome-assembly--contig:-NODE-551-length-13726-cov-5.401141_pt1 | contig 13726 bp, 9 predicted proteins | sample MGYA00244844_ERZ653420 | MGnify/ENA primary metagenome ERZ653420 (study PRJEB26926, sample SAMN06164998) | human gut metagenome | biome: ENVO:00009003; feature: ENVO:2100002; material: ENVO:00002003... | reverse complement strand
TCCGGTCTCGTGGGCTCGGAGATGTGTATAAGAGACAGGACCGGGGCGGCGACATCACCTTCCACGGGCCGGGACAGATCGTGGGCTACCCGATCCTCGACCTGGAGCGCATCGGACTTTCGCTGCGCGACTACATCGACGCGCTCGAGGGCGCAGTCATCCGGACGGTAGCCCGTTACGGCATCCGGGCCGGACGCATCGCCGGCGCCTCGGGCGTCTGGATCGAAGGAGCGCAGCCGGCGCGTAAGATCTGCGCGATCGGTGTGCGGGCGTCGCGTTACGTGACCATGCACGGCTTCGCACTCAATGTGGCAACCGATTTGCGTTATTTCACCCATATCAACCCCTGCGGGTTTACGGACCGGGGTGCCACGTCGATCGAAAAGGAGATCGGTCGCCCGGTTCCGATGGAGGAGGTCAAACGACGCCTCGTCGAAGATTTATGCGAGAATTTGAATGTTAAAATATATAAATAATAACAAATATGCCCATAGAAAAACGATGGGTAGTGAAGCCTCAGGGGAATCCGAAGGCGGTTGCCGCGATGGCTGCCGCGACAGGCATCTCCCCAGTCCTGGCCAATCTACTCGTACAGAGAGGCATAGACACGTTAGAGAAGGCTAAGAAATTTTTCAACCCCCAGCTTTCGGACCTGCACGACCCGTTCCTGATGAAGGATATGGACAAGGCGGTCGAACGGGTGGAGCGGGCCGTCCGCAACCGTGAGAAGATCATGGTGTACGGCGACTACGACGTCGATGGCACGACCGCCGTCGCGCTGGTTTATAAATTTCTGCGCCAGATAGGTCACAAGGACCTGTTGTTCTACATCCCGGATCGTTATACCGAAGGTTACGGTATCTCGACCAAGGGCATCGACCACGCCGCACGCAAGGGTGCGACGCTGATCATCGCCCTGGACTGTGGCATCAAAGCCATAGAGAAAGTGGACTATGCCAAACGCAAGGGCGTGGATTTCATCATCTGCGACCATCACCTCCCGGCCGAGGAAATTCCCCGCGCCGTAGCCGTTCTCGACCCCAAACGCGCCGACTGTTCCTATCCGTTCGACGAACTGTCGGGGTGCGGCGTGGGATTCAAGCTAGTGCAGGCCTACTGCCAGAAAAACGGAATTCCGTTCCAGCAAATCGAGCCGTTGCTCGACCTGCTGGCCGTCAGCATCGCCTCGGACATCGTTCCTCTGGTGGATGAAAACCGGATTTTAGCCCACTACGGGCTTCTGCGGCTCAACGCCTCCCCCTCGAAGGGGCTGCTCTCGATCATCAAGATCTGCGGCCTGGATCGACACAACATCACCATCGACGACATCGTCTTCAAAATCGGACCCCGCATCAACGCCGCAGGCCGTATGCGGATGGACGAAAACGACGAAAACGCCGCTCCTTCGGGCGGCTATGCGGCGGTCAATCTGCTGATCGAAGGCAACGAAAGCCTGGCCGAAGAGTTCGGCTCGGTGATCGACGGCTTCAACCAGGACCGCAAGTGCATCGACCGCAGCGTCACGCAGGAAGCCCACGACTTCATCGAGGCCCACGCGGAGCTGAAGGCCGCCAAGAGTACGGTGATCTACAACCCCCGCTGGATGAAGGGCATCGTGGGCATCGTGGCCTCCCGCCTGATCGAAACCTACTACCGCCCGACGGTGGTGCTCACGATGAGCAACGGGTTCGTCACGGGTTCGGCCCGCTCGGTGCCCGGCTTCGACCTCTATCAGGCAATCGAATCCTGTTCGGACCTGCTGGAGAACTTCGGCGGGCACATGTACGCAGCAGGACTCACGATGCGTCCCGAACGGGTCGAGGAGTTCACCCGCCGCTTCAATGCCTACGTCGAAGAGAACATCGACCCGATAACGCTGCAACCCCAGGTGGAGATCGACAGCGAACTCTTCTTCTCGAACATCACCCCGGCGTTCCGCCGCGACCTGAACCGTTTCCAGCCGTTCGGCCCCGGCAACCCCGCACCGGTATTCGTCACGCGGGGCGTGGTCAGCCACGGCGAAACGAAGCTCGTCGGCGCCGACTGCGAGCACCTGCGCATGGACCTGATGCAGCGCCAGAAACCCAACACGACGATTCAGACGATCGCCTTCCAGCAGCCGACCCACTACGAGTGGATCCGCGCGGGACATCCGATCGACGTCTGCTATCAGATCGTAGAGAACCACTACCGGGGCTCGGTTTCGGTACAGCTCCGCATCAAGGACATCAAACCCCTGCGGAGCAAGCAATAATACGGCCGGCAACATCCGTAAAAACCGGAGCTTTCAGGCTCCGGTTTTTTACGGATCCCGCCCGACGACACCGGCGGCGGCATTCCGTCCGAACCACTCCTTCCCGCTCCCGAAACGAAAAATCCGATACAACAAAGTCGGGTTTTAGTTTCTAATTATTAGAAAAATCACTACATTTGACACAAAATAGTAATTGTTAGACCTTTTCTACCCAATATGAGTAAACCCTTCAAGCGTTATCTCGTCACCTCGGCACTGCCCTACGCCAACGGCCCGGTACACATCGGCCACCTGGCGGGCGTCTATATCCCGTCGGACATCTACACGCGCTACCTGCGCCTGAAAGGATACGACGTGATCTCGGTCTGCGGCAGCGACGAGCACGGCGTGCCCATCACCATCAAGGCCCGCAAAGAGGGCGTCACGCCCCAGCAGATCGTCGATCGCTATCACCAGTTGATTAAATCGTCGTTCGAAGGGCTCGGCATGTCGTTCGACATCTACTCGCGCACCTCGTCGAAGACCCACGCCGCGACAGCGTCGGAGTTCTTCCGCAAGCTCTACGACGAAGGCAAATTCATCGAGCGGACCTCGGAGCAATACTACGACGAGGAAACCCAGACGTTCCTCGCCGACCGCTATATCGTGGGCACCTGCCCCCGCTGCGGCAACGACCGCGCCTACGGCGACCAATGCGAAAAATGCGGATCGACCCTTTCGCCGGACGAACTGATCAGCCCGCACAGCGCCGTATCGGGTTCCGTACCCGTGAAACGCGCCACCAAGCACTGGTATCTGCCGTTGGACCAATACGAGGGTTTCCTGCGCGAATGGATCCTCGAAGGGCACAAAGAGTGGAAAACCAACGTCTATGGGCAATGCAAGAGCTGGCTCGACGGCGGTCTGCAACCGCGTGCGGTGAGCCGTGACCTGGACTGGGGCATTCCCGTACCGGTCGAAGGGGCCGAAGGCAAGGTGCTCTACGTCTGGTTCGACGCGCCGATCGGCTACATCTCGGCGACCAAGGACCTGACGCCCGACTGGGAGAAATACTGGAAGGACGAAGAGACCAAAATGGTGCACTTCATCGGCAAGGACAACATCGTCTTCCACTGCATCGTCTTCCCGGCCATGCTCAAGGCGCACGGCGGCTACATCCTGCCTGAAAACGTCCCTGCCAACGAATTTCTGAACCTCGAGGGCGAAAAGATCTCGACCTCGCGCAACTGGGCCGTCTGGCTGCACGAATACCTGGCCGACTTCCCCGGCAAGGAGGACGTGCTGCGCTACGTGCTCTGCGCGAACGCCCCCGAAACCAAGGACAACGACTTCACCTGGAAGGACTTCCAAGCCCGTAACAACAACGAGCTGGTAGCCGTGCTGGGCAACTTCGTAAACCGGGCTTTAGTCCTGACACACAAATACTTCGACGGTGCAGTGCCCGCCTGCGGCGCACTGACGGACTACGACCGCGAAACGCTTCGGGAACTCTCCGGCGCGAAGGAAGCCCTCGAAAACAACATCGAAAACTACCGGTTCCGCGAAGCCTTGAAGGAGGCGATGAACATCGCACGTCTGGGCAATAAATACCTGGCCGACACCGAACCGTGGAAACTCATCAAAACCGATCCCGAACGGGTCAAGACGATCCTGAACATCGCTTTGCAGATCACCGCAAACCTCTCGATCGCCATCGAACCGTTCATGCCCTTCTCGGCGAAGAAGATCGTCGGGATGTTGCAGGCAGGACCCTTCGGCTGGGAGAAACTGGGCAGCACCGACCTGCTCGCTGCCGGACATCGGATCGGCGAAGCCGTGCTTCTCTTCGAAAAGATCGAGGACGACGTAATCCAACGCCAGCTCGACAAGTTGGCGGCGACCAAAGCGGCGAATGCTTCGGCCGAAGCAGCACAACACGTTGAAGATCAAAAGGAAACGACGACTTTCGACGATTTTCAAAAGATGGATATCCGTGTTTCGACGATCCTCGCCGCTGAAAAAGTCGCCAAGACGAAAAAGCTGTTGAAACTGACCGTCGATACGGGCATCGACAAGCGCGAAATCGTTTCGGGCATTGCCGAATACTACACACCCGAAGAACTCGTCGGGAAACAGGTACTCGTACTGGTGAATCTGGAACCGCGCGAACTGAAGGGCATCCTCTCCCGTGGCATGATTCTGATGGCCCAGGACGCTTCGGGCAAATTAAGGCTGTTACAACCTGACGATCAGACAAATCCGGGTGCGACAGTCGGATAATAAAGATATTTCTTGAACAAAAGATACAACCTTTAATATTAAAAAACAATGGAGAACATCGATTGGGGCTCTCTCGGCTTCAACTACATGAAGACCGATTTCAATGCCCGCTATACTTGCACGGACGGCAAGTGGAGCGAAATGGAAATTACAAGCGACGAGTACATCAACATGCACATGTCGGCATCCTGCCTTCACTACGGCACGGCTCTTTTCGAGGGCTTGAAAGCCTTCCGGGGCGCTGACGGCAAAGTACGTCTGTTCCGCGTCGAAGAGAATGCAAAACGCTTGCAGTCGTCGGCAAAACGCCTCTGCCTGCCCGTACCGACGATCGATATGATCGTCAAAGCCTGCGTAGAAGTGGTTAAGCGCAACGAGCGTTTCATCCCGCCCTACGGCACCGGCGCATCGTTCTACCTGCGTCCCGTTATGTTCGGCACGACGGCAGGACTGGGCGTAAAACCCTCCAAGGATGCCTTGCTGGTGGTTTACGGCTCGCCCGTAGGCGCTTACTTCAAAGGCGGCATCAAGCCGATGAAGGTCGCAATCGACCGCGAACAGGATCGTGCTGCTCCACGTGGAACAGGCGACGTGAAGGTGGGCGGTAACTATGCAGCCAGCCTTATGTCGGGCGAGCACGGACACGAGCTCGGCTATGCGAGCATCATGTACCTCGACGCAACCGAGCACAAATACATCGAAGAGTGCGGCGCAGCCAACTTCTTCGGCATCAAGAACAACACGTATATCACGCCGAAGTCGAACTCCGTACTTCCGTCGATCACCAACAAGAGCCTCCGTCAATTGGCTCAAGACCTGGGTCTGAAGGTCGAGGAGCGTCATATTCCGGTAGACGAACTCCCGACTTTCGAGGAGTGCGGCGCTTGCGGTACGGCAGCTGTCATCTCGCCGATCGGCAGCATTTACGACATGGATACGAAGCAAACCTACACCTACGGCGACGAAGTAGGAAAGGTTTCTCTGCAACTCTATACGCTTTTGCAGGACATCCAGTACGGCCGCACCGAAGACAAACACAACTGGTGCACGATCGTCATGTAATCGACGCCCGCAAAACTCAAGAAAAAAGGGATGTTCCACGTGGAACATCCCTTTTTCTTACTGCATGTTTTCTTTGTCACCACTTACAAACAGTCGTAAAAAATCGGGAATAGCCACCGCCACTCCCGACAATATAAGACAGAAAAATACAATCGCACAATTTATCGACCGATCTTAATCCGCATCGACAAACGACAAATACATCCAAAAACGATTGTCAAATTCGGGAACATAGCAGTTAAACCGTATTGCTCAATCCCAATAAAAGACTTTATCGACCGAATTTCACCAGCAACACATTCACATCCGCCGGAGAAACTCCGGGAATACGGGAAGCCTGCCCTATCGTCGCAGGTCGGATTCGGGTGAGTTTCTGCCGGGCTTCGATCGTCAGGGCATTCATCGAATGGAAATCGAAATCGGCCGGGATACGGATATTCTCCAGGCGATGCAATTTGTCGGCAATGAATTTCTCCCGTTCGATATACCCCTTGTACTTGATTTGGATCTCGGCTTCCTCGACGACCTCGGCATCCATCTCCTGCTCGCGCAGAAAATCGCCGAGCTTCGGTAAAACACCCGAGAGCAGATCGAAGGTCACATTGTTACGCATCAACAAGTCGTGCAGTTTCCGACCTTGCGAAATCGGGTCGCAACCGAGCGATTTCAAACAGTCGTTAATTTCGTCCGGTTTGACACTCAGTCCGCGAGCGAATGCTACGAGCGATTCTACGAGTCGTTTTTTTTTGCAGAAACTATCGTACCTTTTTTGCGAAATCAGCCCGATTTTATATCCGATCGGAGTCAATCGAATGTCGGCATTATCCTGCCGCAAGAGAATCCGATACTCGGCACGCGAAGTGAACATACGATAAGGCTCATCCACCCCTTTGGTCACCAGGTCGTCGATCAATACCCCGATGTAGGCTTCGTCGCGTGCCAATACCAGCGGTTCCTCCCCCATCCTGCGGCGATGCGCATTGATACCGGCCATCACCCCCTGCGCCCCGGCCTCTTCATAGCCGGTCGTCCCGTTGATCTGGCCGGCGAAATAGAGTCCGTCCACCAGCTTGGTTTCGAGCGAATGGTGCAGTTGCGTCGGCAGGAAATAGTCGTACTCGATCGCATAACCCGGACGGAAAATATGCAGATCTTCGAACCCCTCGATGGCGTGCAATGCCTCCCACTGAATGTCCCAGGGCAACGACGAGGAGAACCCGTTCAGATAATATTCGTTGGTCGAACGACCCTCCGGCTCGAGAAAAAGCTGGTGCTGGTCCTTATCGGCGAATGTGTTGAGCTTGTCCTCGATACTCGGGCAATAACGGGGACCGATCCCCCGGATCGTACCGTTGAAAAGCGGCGAATCGCCGAAACCCTTCCGCAGAATGTCATGCACCTTCTTCGAAGTATAGACCAAAAAGCACGGAAGCTGATTCTGCACCGGATGCGTATCGGCGGAAAAGGAAAATTTCGAGGGATTTTCATCCCCGTATTGCGGTTCCAGAATTTCGAAATTGATCGTCCGCGCATCGAGTCGTGCAGGGGTCCCGGTCTTCATCCGGCCGGCTTCGAAACCCATCGCCACGAGCGATTCGGTCACTCCGTGCGAAGCCGAATCCCCCGCACGGCCGCCCTCGGCGTGTGAACGACCGCAATACATCACCCCCGCCAGAAACGTCCCGGCAGTCAGGATCACACAGTCGGCCGAGAACTCCACCCCCATCTGTGTCCGAATCCCGCGCACTTGCGGCCGACCCTCCTCCGCAGGCCGCTGCCCGAAGAGCAGTTCGACCGCAGTGTCCTGCCAAAGATAGAGGTTGGGGGTATTCTCCAGCGTACGCCGCCATTCGGCCGAGAAACGCGACTTATCGCACTGGGCCCGGGGACTCCACATCGCCGCCCCTTTCGAGCGGTTGAGCATGCGGAACTGGACAGCCGTAAGGTCGGTAATCCGTCCCATCTGCCCTCCTAAAGCATCTATCTCTCTGACTATCTGTCCTTTAGCAACACCACCTACGGCCGGATTACAAGACATATCGGCCAACTTGGTCATGTCCATCGTCACGAGCAGCGTGCGGGAGCCGAGCCGCGCTGCCGCCGAAGCCGCCTCGCAGCCGGCATGACCGCCGCCGACCACGATGATATCGTAATGTAAAACCATATCTCCTTTTCCATGAATTGCGGAAAACACCGCCGGCCGTCAATCCGACGACCGACCGCCGCACGGCAAAGATACGAACAAAGTCGCTTATCCGAAAAAGCCGAAACCGCACGCAACGGGAACTTTCGCCCAGCTATCCGCCGTCCGACGGCGAAAGTCGGATCGAAAACGGCAACCTCGCGGCAAAACGTCGCCGCAGCGCCGAAAAGATCAGCAAATACGGGCTGCCCCAACAAAAACGGATTCTCCCCGCTTCCGGCACACTCCGGCGACCCGCGCGGGAAAATCCCGAACTTTGTCAGCATTTTCCCGCAAAAATAAACTTCTCTCCGGCAAGGAACCGGCAATCCCTGCCGCCACATTCCCGAAGAATACAAACGATTAAAGGGTTGCGGACACAACCAACGGCCGGATCCGTCCCCGCACGGCGGAAACGCCTCCTCCGAAAGCCGAATCTTCGCAGTCCACCTCTCCCGGCTACCGATTCGCCGCACGGCGGACCCGATCGACAGCCCCCACAACTGCTGCCGCAGCCACCGCAGCCAGAAACCTCCGAAACACGTCCCGCAAGCGAAGTCGTCCGCTTCAGTCCCAACGAAGGAAAACGCGATTACAGCGTTCTTTTTGGAAACGTAACGACCCGAATTCCCCTCCGAAGAAAGGACTTAAGAGAGAGTCGGCATTACAGACACGGCCTCCGGCCGCGAACGAACGACCGTCGAATGACGGACATTGAAATATACGATTGCCGGGGAAAATCCATCTTTTTTCGGGAACCGGTTCCAAACAAAAGACGAATCCGCCCATAAACCGCCGTTTCAGCGTCTTTAACGGTCCATTCCGCCGTCGGGAACAGAACCCCGACCGTTATGGTATATTCGAACGATTTTAAGGAGCATTTCAGGCGTTAAAAATACATCCTTTCGTGAAAGAGTTCGCAACCCTGCGGCCGGATCCCTCTGCAAACCGTCTTTTCAGCACCTTGAACCGCCCATTCCGCCGTCGGGAAGAATCGACCCTTATGGTATATTCGAACGATTTTACGGGATATTTCAGGCATTAAAAATAACCCTACCGGGAAAGGGACCCGCAACTCCGCGACCGGATTCCCTCGCAAAGCCCTATTTCAGCCCTTTGGACAGCTCATCCCACTGTCGGAGGTAGTGATCCTCCTTACGGTGCATTTGAGCGTTCGCACGGGGTGTCTTATCCTTCTGTCCGCACAGATGGAGCAAACCGTGCACCACCACGCGGCGCATTTCGGTCAGCTTCGCGGCGCCGTATTCGCGTGCATTGTCCGCAACGGTTTCCACATCGATGAAAATATCGCCCGACACGATCCGGGCGCCCTTGCGGTCGCTGTAATCGAACGTGATGACGTCGGTATAGTAGTCGTGCCCGAGGAACTGCCGGTTCATATCCAGCAGGCGGGCCGCCGAGCAAAAAATATAGGTCACATCCCCCAGTTCATACCCCTCTTCCCGGGCTACGCGGTCCAGCCACGCGGCCGTGAGCCGTTTCTGCGGCAGGCGATAGGTACAGTCATCGGTATAATAGCGTACGGCCATAGACGGTTATTTTTTGAAGCAATCCGAAGCACGCATCTGTACTTTGGGCGACGGTCCGTAAATACCGAACACCATCTTGTACTCGGGCTGCATGGTCATCACATCGACCCCCGACCCGATCGTTCCGATCTGCTGGTTGCGGGCCACCTTGTCGTCCTTGCCCACCGTCACGGAATTGAGGTTGGCATACGAAGAGATGTATTCGCCGTGGGCTATATAGACGTCGTATTTATTGGTGATCCGGTTGCGCTTCACCTCGACGACCTTGCCTTCGTAGATCGAAATCACCTGCGCCCCCTTCGGCCCCGCGATCTCGGCCATATTGCCCTTGTAGCGCTTCACCCCGCCGCCGACCACCGGCAGCCGCAGATTCGAAGTCTTCGCCGTAAAGGTGTTGCCCTCCTTGTTGCCCCGGGTCAGCTTGCGCAGCTCGTCGATCGCCACGTCAAGCCGCTGCTCGCGGGCGATTTTCTGTTGCAGGGCAGCTTTTTCCTTCTTGGAGAGCTGCTTGATGTTGGCACGCGCCGCCTGCGAATCTTTCTGCAGGCGGGTCCGCTGCGTGGTCAGGCTGCGCTTCACCGAATCCAGCGCCCGCTGCTGCCCGGTCAGCCGGGTCCGCTCGACGGACACCTGCTCCGAAAGCGTCACGATCTGCTCCATCTGCCGTTCCCGCATGGCCGCCACCTCCCGCAGATTGGTGATGCGGCGGGCCACCTGATTGAAGTCGCTCGAAGAGAAGAGGTAGGTCAGATAATTGTTGTGTTTGTAGTTGCGGTATGCCTCGCGCACCATCTCGGCATAGCGCCGTTTATGGGCGTCGAGCGATGCCGACAGCCCCCGGGCCACGCTGTCCGTACGGGCCACCTCGACCTCGAGCTTGCGGGCATCCCGCTCCGTCACGTCGAGCAGCTGGTTGCGCGAATCGATCTGACGGGCCAGACGGCGCACCGTCTCCTCGGCCGAGGCACGTCCCTTCTTGAGCTTCGAAATCTCCTGTTCCTCCCGGGCGATCTGCTTTTCGAGGTCGGCGATCAACCGTTTCTGCGCCGCGATCTGCTGGTCGGTATTCTGGGCCGCAAGCGACCCTGCACCAAGTAGAAGGAAAAGAAACAAAACGACCTTCGGCAAACGAATACACAGCGTGCGGACCGACTCCGCCCGCTGCGGGAAACGATACGAATGGTTCAAGGCTTGTCGCATAATCAGGGCTTGGATTTGAGTTGCCGGATACGCTCTTCGATCGCCCGGGGATCGTCATATCCCTTCTCCAGCGCTTTGCGCCAGTAGGTTTCGGCCATGAACTTCTCCCCGAGAGCCGCCAGGATGTCCCCGTAATGCAGGTAGAGTTCCGGATTCTCGCTGCGGTCGAAAGAGATCGCCTGCTGCATCGTTCGACGAGCCTCCTGCAGTCGTCCAAGACGGAACAGCACCCAGGCATAGGTATCCAACAGCGTGGCGTTGTTGCCGTCCAGCTCCACCGCGCGGGCTGCCATGGCAAAGGCCCGGTCGAGCTGACGGGGATCCCGGGACGATTCGCTTATAAAATAGGCGTAGTTATTGAGCACCATCGGGTTATCGTAGTAATAATGTAGCGAACGGTCGTAAGCCTCGAAACACCGGCGGCGGTATTTGTCCCGTTCCGAGTCCTTCCGTCCGGCCTCCTCCATCTGGTGATAAACATCGCCGATATATCCCCACACGGCCCCGCGCAGGGAGTCCGTATCGGCGTATTCGAGGGCTTTCTTATAGCTGCCGATCGATTGCGACAACTTTCCGGCATACCCCTGGGCGTGTCCCTTGCGGGCATACAGCTCGGTATTTCCGGGGAAAACCTCGAGCGCCCGGTCGATATACAGATAAACCGAATCGAGCCGCTTGCGGTAAGTTTCGATGTCGATCACCGCACGGTAATAGTCCAACTGGGGAGGCTGGTCGGCCAGATGCAGCTTGTAGAGGGTCAGCGCCTGCTCCAGCTCCCCGGCATTGATCAGGTGCTGCGCATACAGTTCGACGACGTCCTTATCGTCGGGATAGCGGATCGCAAGCGTCGAAATCAAGTCGTTGAGCTGAAAGAAGTTGTCCCGGTAAAAACGGACGTCGAGCGTCAGCTGCCGGAAAATGCGGACCTTTTCCGACAAGGGGAGCTCGTCGATTTCGAAAAGCCTTTTCGACACGGCCAGATAAGCATGCGAATCGTTGCGCTTGTTGTAGAATTCGGCGAGCGAAGCCAGCGCCGGGACATTCATGGAGTCGATCTCCAACGCCCGGTTATACTCGGCTATGGCCAGCGAATCCTGTTTGGCAGCACCGTACAGGTCGGCCAGAATCACGTGGTTTTCCGCTTCGTAGGGAATCGCCTCGGCCATCTCCCTGGCTTCGGCCAGCGCACGGTCCAACTGCCCCGTGCGAATCAGCAACTGGCGTTTCATCGCCCCCAACAAAGGCATTTTACCGAAACGCATCTCGGCCGAATCGAGCATATCGATCGCCGAATAGGGCATCCCGGCCTGCTGGTACAGGATCGCCAGAATACGAATGTTGTCGGGATTGGTCGGGTCGAGCGCCGAAAGCCGCACGAACAGCGGACGCGCCTTGTCGAGTTCTCCCTCAGCAAGCAGTTTTTGCCCGTAAAGCTGCCCGTACCACTTGTTGAGCGAGTCCAGCCGGTAAGCACGCCGTGCCCACGCCGTACCCTGCGGATCGCCGTCGGGAGTCACCGAAGAGAGGCGGAACCAGGCCGGAGCATACGCGGAATCGAGCTCCAGGGCCTGCAGGAACAGTGCCCGGGCCGCCAGGGTGTCCTCTCCGATCAGGAGTTTTTTCACACCCTCGGTATAGTATTCGGTCGGTCGCAGCGAGTCGGGCCACGAGGCCTCCGCCGCAGGTGCGGGCAACGCCTCTCCCTGCGGGACGAACCCCGTGGAGAAAGCCGTGCAGAGCACCAGAATCGCAAGCATCCGCTTCATTGAAATCGTTGAGTTTGTATCTTCGTTCTTCGCCGGAAGAGTGCAATGGACAAGACGCAGCCCCTCCCTTCGTCTGTCGGGAAAACGTCGGAGAACCGCTTTTCGTATTCCCGCGAACGATACGGCACTTCATCCCCGGAACATCCCGGCATCCGGCGGGCGATTCGCCGCTCCCCGACCCGGGAAGTGTACCGCAGCGCTTAAAGCACCGTATCGAACTGATGCAGGAACCGCACGTCGTTCTCGAAATAGAGCCGCAGATCCTTCACGCCGTATTTGAGCATGGCGATACGCTCTACCCCCATGCCGAACGCGAACCCGGAATATCTCTTCGAATCGATTCCGTTGGCCTCCAGCACATTGGGATCGACCATGCCGCAGCCCATGATCTCCAGCCAACCCGTGCCCTTGCAGACGTTGCAGCCCTTGCCGCCGCAGAGGTTGCACGACACATCGACCTCGGCCGACGGTTCGGTGAAGGGAAAGTACGAGGGGCGCATGCGGATCGTGGCGTTCTCGCCGAAAACCTCCTTGGCGAAGTAGAGGATCGACTGTTTCAGATCGGCGAACGACACGCCCTCGTCGATATAGAGTCCCTCGATCTGGTGGAAGATGCAGTGTGCGCGGTAAGAAATCGCTTCGTTGCGGAAGACGCGGCCCGGGCAGATCACCCGGATCGGCGGCTTCTGCCGCTCCATCGTCCGCACCTGAATCGACGAGGTGTGGGTCCGCAGCAGCACGTCGGGGTTCTTGGCGATGAAGAACGTATCCTGCATGTCGCGGGCCGGATGCTCGGGCGGGAAGTTGAGCGCCGAGAAGACATGCCAGTCGTCCTCGATCTCGGGACCCTCGGCCACCGTATAGCCCAGCCGCGAGAATACCTCGACGATCTGGTTGGTCACCAGCGAAATGGGATGGCGCGAACCCAGCTCCTCCGCAGAACCGGGACGGCTCATGTCGGGAATCCGCTGCGAAGAGTCCCCGGCGGCGTCCGCAAGTTGCCCCCGCAGGGCGTTGATCCGCTCCTGCGTCCGGTTCTTGAGGTTGTTGAGCTTTTGGCCGAACTCCCGTTTCAGCTCGGGCGCCACGCTCTTGAACTCCTCCATGAGGGCCGTCAGCTCGCCTTTTTTCCCCAGCATCCGGATTCGGAAATCCTCGATCTCGGCCGCAGCTTTGGGTTTGAATGCCTCCACCCGTTCGAGCAGCTCGTTGATTTTATCGTTCATAACCTAAAGTTTACGCTTTATTTTGTACTTTTACGCACGGTTTAATAGGCAAAGTTAATAAAAATATCAGGATATGAAGCGGAAATTCCTCTCTTTTCTCGCGGCGGGAATGCTTTTCACCCTTCCGGCAGCGGCCCAGAGCGTCGGGGTGGTCATGAGCGGCGGCGGAGCCAAAGGACTTTACCATATCCTGTCTCTTATACACATCTGACGCTGCCGACGATCGC
>ENA-OYXH01000539-OYXH01000539.1-human-gut-metagenome-genome-assembly--contig:-NODE-539-length-14031-cov-8.765026_pt1 | contig 14031 bp, 10 predicted proteins | sample MGYA00244844_ERZ653420 | MGnify/ENA primary metagenome ERZ653420 (study PRJEB26926, sample SAMN06164998) | human gut metagenome | biome: ENVO:00009003; feature: ENVO:2100002; material: ENVO:00002003... | reverse complement strand
ACGAGATAGGCTCCGGTCTCGTGGGCTCGGAGATGTGTATAAGAGACAGGAGCTACATTTTTAGCCTGTTCCAAATAGCAGGAGTCTTTTGTTTCACGATACATCATCGTATAACCATACAAAGCCCAACTCTGACCACGTGCCCAAGCTGATTCATGTGCATATCCCTGATTGGTTTCCTTCTTTTCAGGAAGTCCAGAAATAGTATCATAGGAAACCACATGATAACAACTGTAATCCGGACGAAAATGATGCTTCATTGTTACATCTGCATGGGATTTTGCAATATTCACATATCTAACTGAATCAGAGTTTTTAGAAGCCCAAGTCAATAACTCTAGATTCATCATATTGTCAATTATCACCGGGAATTGCCATATATCCTCATTCCAGTCCCATGAGCGTATACAACCAATTATCGGATTAAAACGAGTGCTCAATGATTCAGCACCTTGCAATAACACTTTCTTATATTCTTCATTGCCCGTCAGACGATACCCATTTCCAAAACTACAATTAAGCATAAAACCTACATCATGATTATTTGTAGTATATTGAATATCTTTTACTCTCCACGTATAATCCTCCGCATATTGCCTAATAGAATCATTCTGAGTTTCTTCATACAGATACCATAGCACACCTGGAAAAAAGCCACTTGTCCACCAATGTATAGATGCTGTTAACAATTTTCCATCCTTCCCTATTGTCCTTGGCATTTTCTCTTTTTCCGCCCATAGACATTCAGCCATCAATTTTGATTGTATCATTGCACGTTCCAGTCCCCTATCCACTACTTGACGCATTTCGTTTTTATGTGAAACATGACATCCCACACATATGATGGATACACACACCGCAAAAAATATTGATTTTGTTTTCATTTATAATTTTGTTTGTATATTACCACTTCAAGTGTTTCACACTACCATCTTTCAATACTATATTAAATTTATTTTCTTTCTTATCATATTGAATCTTACTTATCGGATTCCAAGTATCATTATACTCCCAACCACTTTTCTCCCATAATTGTAATGTGATATACACCTTTTCGTTTTCACATCTATCATGCGCATTAATCACTACACTATATTTACTCTCAGGATGCAAATCTTCTGCTCGAATAAATTCCATCTGTTTCCATCCTTCCCAAGCTATCATACCTAAACAATAAACTCCATTGTCTATTATATAAGTTTCCTTTCCATTTAATTTAACGATACTTTCACGAATTTTTTTCTCTTTCTCAGGTAAAGCATAATGCCCCATCCTTACTTCTATAGGTGAAGAAGAAGTAAGTTTATCAATTCTTAAGATTCCATTAGAAAGGGGCAATTCCGCCAATTGAAAACGAACAGACTCATCACTCTCCAGCCAAGCCTCTCGACAGTAGAAACCATCCTCATATTTTTTAAAACCGAAATTACAAAGAGCTTCCCAATTTCCCTTCTTATTCTTCACTACATAATTCATTGCTACCTCACCATTCTTGCCATCAGCCTGCCATGGAAACTCACTATTATAAGCTAAACGATTATAGTTTTCAACACGATGATAGCCATTCACACTTTGAATGGTTGTACTACGGATTTCCGCCGCACCTATATTCGGATAATCAGCTACTAATATATGTGCATTTTTAGCATACTTACAATAGACTTTATCTTTCTCAAATTTAGCCCAATCACCATCATTCTCAACAGCTTTCCAAAAAGGGTTGCTTTCAGGAAGATAAAGTGCCAAAAACAATTTTCCTAACCAAAATACACTACCACGACAACTATAACTATTCACAGACGGTTCGAAAGCACCATAAAAGCCCAATGTAGGAATACGATCTTTCAAGAAATCTGGATGTTGCAGAAATTGAAGTATTGTAGCAGATGCAATACGTCGCATCCATCCATAATTAATATTTGAATCCTGCAACAAACCAGTTAAAGCAAGCGGTGCAGCTGCCGCCATCCGGTAAGTAATGCTTCGCCCCCACATAATCATTTTGCCATCTTGTGCAAACATATAAGGATAATTTTCTACTATTGCACGAAAATACTCCTTAAACTGTTTTGCATAATGTGGATAATATTTTTCACCAATTTCTTCAGCCCACAAAGAGCCATAGAGTTGAAAAGCCCACATGCTATAATAATCAAACAAAAAACCATCATGATACCAGCCATTACCACTATAAGAAGCTAGCACTCTTTTCAATAAGAACTCCAAATATGCTTTATTTATCTGATACCCTTGGCTCAAGAAAAAGCTCATAATGTTAATATTAAAAAACTGCCAATTTGTATCAAATGTCTCACCTTCACCATAACTCAACATCCGTACAGCCAAACTATCCTTCATAGCCTGAGACAACGGATTCCAGAACACTTCTGGGGCCATCATAAGCGACACAGCCAATCCCCCCATTTCTACCAACCGCTGTCCTCCATTCTTTTTAGGAGGATTCATTGGTACATAAAGTGGAGTTCCAGGTTGAAGCATTAACTCCAAATGCCTTCGATAATAATTACCTAATGGTATTCCATTCACCGTTAACTCTGGGTTTTCTTTTAATAAAGGTCCTGCAAGAAACATTGTTCTACAGAAAGCCTCTAACTTGGCCACAGGCTCCTGAGAAATAACTCGAGGATAGCTTTTCCCTGGCTGCTTGGGAAAATCCAAAGGATCATCCAATGAATTTACATAACTGAATGCCCCTCTTAGCAAATAAAGAGCAGCCTCTTTCCAATGTGAACGAGTCATACCTGTATAAGGACTGAGCGTCATATTTTTCTCTTTCACCATAAAAACCGAATCCAGAGATTCAGTTGCGCCAAGCCTCAAGCATGACAATCCCATCAAAACAATTCCTACTATAAAAACATGCATTTTCATTTCATTACAATTTAGTCGGTTCCCCCTATCTCTTCACTCTCAAGAATAACCCCTCAAGCACAGAATAGCAAGCAGGACACCTCTTTTTCATCCTAATTAACGGGTAAATAACCAATAATAAATTCATACTAAGTCCGAGAATTTTATAAATAGCTGGAACATATCCAGCTATTTATAAAATTACACCGACAATCAAGGATTTTGTACCAAAGGAATCGGATAAGCATCAATCTCTGATTGTGGAATATATTGTACTGCACAATTATCCGTCACCCGAATTTCCTGTACCACACTGCTTTCTGCTCCACGGTCATGGCAACCCGGATAATGGCGGTCAATCACCTTATCGTTGCGCAATAAATCATATTTGCGGTGTGCCTCACAATAAAACTCCTTGCGAGCCTCGTCCAATATAGCATCCAGTACTTCTCCGTCACTATTCTCGTTATAATCAGGAATACCAGCCCTTCTCTTGATTACGTTCATATCCTCTATGGCTCCCGGATCATTGTTCAAGAAATGTCTAGCCTCCGCCCGATTCAAATACATTTCCGACAGGCGAATTAACATCGGTGAGTTAAGCAACGCATTCTTTTCCTGATATGCCAACTTATTAATAAAATACTGCGGGTAGTCGTTTCGCTTTTTCATCTGGTTTTGGATATGTACCGTATATTCTTTCCATTCCGCACGACCTACAACCTCACCATTTTCTCGATATACCTGACGAGCTCTCACATACAATGAACCATCGGGACGCTCCAGTACGTTAGGAGAATCATATTCAAAGAAGTCTTTCTTTTCATCGGTCACTATCTGATAACCGCTACCGGTATTCTTCACCTGCTGAAAACGGTAATAATGCCTATGCAGCGGATCTTCAGCTGGAGTTTTGTCATTGTTATAGAAAAAGTTTTCACTGATAAAATAAAGTTCTTCAATCAGTTTTCCGTCCTTATCTTTTGCTTCTGTATACTGAGGAACAATAAATACGCTTCTTACATCGTTAGGATATTTCTGAAAAGCTTCCAGCAACGGTTGGGAAGCATATACCTCCCCCCATCCGTCTCCATCAATGATGGTGTACATGGCTGCCGAACGGCTCTTACTATAATCAATGTCTTTCAGCATACGAATAGCCAAAATAGCTTCTGGATTACTTTCTGGGACCAGTTCGTTCATGGTACGGTATTGCGTATTGTTCAGCAGTTGCTTACCCGAATGATCTATCACATCTGTAGCGTATGATTCAGCATTTTCATAATCATGCATATACAAATATACCCTGCTCAGCATGGCCTTGGCTGCCCATACATTGGCATAGCAAGCATTCTTTTCTACGCCTGAATTTCCCATCAGTTCTTCCGCTTTCTTCAAATCCTTGATAATCTGCTCATACACCTTCTGTACAGTAGCTCTCGGAGGGCAATCATCCGGATCGGCAGACAATTTCAGAGGCACTGCCAAGTCAGATGCAGAAGCAATGTGGTAATCCTTTCCATAAGTGATAGCTAACAAATGATAGAACATACCACGCAGAAAGTAATTTTCACCTATCAGATGATCTGTCTCTTTCGACACTCCCTCCTTCGCTGTCAGAATTACCTTATTGCAGTTAACAATCAACTTGTAGGAATACGTCCACAAGTCTGTCAGAATGCTACATGTCGGAATGCGCTGATAATTATATATATAGAAGTTACTACTGGTAGACTGTCCGCTATACAGCACATTGTCACTAGTATATTCTCCGGCAAAGTGTACCGCTGTATGGAAATTACGTTCTTTCATATACGAATAGTTCCCCAAAGTAATAGTTTCTACGGAAGCTGAATTAGAAACCAGTTCGTCATCCGTCACCGAATCATACGGAAACTCCTCGATGTCGCACGCATTCAGCATACCTAGGCAGAAGATACCTGCTAATATCTTATTGTATATTGTTTTCATAAGTCTTTCAAGATTTAAATTTAAGAATTAAAAACCAACGGACAAACCGAACACATATTTACGCACGGTAGGATAGACAGTACTACTGCCAGCACCATTTCCCTCATAACTGGCTGTAGCCGGATCCACCTGAGAATAAGGAGTAATAGTAAACAAATTGTCCGCACTAAACGAAAGGGTCACATCCTCCAATCCTAACTTACTCAAGAAATTTTTGGGTAACCTGTAGGCCAGGGTAATGTTCTTCAAAGTAAGATAATCCGCATCCTCCAAATAGCGGCTGGAAGTCTTATGCGCATTGGCATTACCGCCACTAATAGCTTTCGGATGTGTAGCAATGTCACCCGGCTTCTCCCAACGAACCCATCCGTCCTTCAGTACCATCTGGTTATACGTGTCGTATGCTCCATCCGAATCAAGTAACTCACGACCTGAAGCATAAAGCTTAGCCCCCATACTATAGGCAAATGAAGCAGAAAAAGACAAGTCTTTCCAAGTTAGCATCGTATTAAATCCTCCTGTTACTTTCGGAGCAGCCGAACCTACATACGTTTTTGCACCTGTTGCTTCTGAGTAAGAATTGGTCAGAACTCTTTTTCCATCCTCATCCGTTGTATACCATTGAGGAGAACCAGTTTCAGGATCCACTCCTGCCCATTCGGCCATGTACAAATCATCCATGTCACGTCCTTCCTCAAAACGACGAAGGCCACTAATCTGAGGCGCACCGCCATATAGTTCCTCAATCTTGTTCTTATTATGTGCCAAGTTAAAGCTGAAATCCCACTGCCAGTCTTTCAATGAAAGCAGGTTTGCATCCAAGTTCAGTTCAAATCCCTTATTACGAACGGCACCTATATTCTGCCACTGACCTCCATAACCGGTAATAGCCGAGAATTTCACATAATAAAGTAAATCGGAAGTGTATTTATTATAATAGTCGAGCGAAAGATTCACACGGTTGAAAAAGCTCAAATCTACACCGACATTTAATGTCTGGTTCTTCTCCCAGCTCAAATCCTTATTACCCAACTGATCCGGGAAACTAGCCGGTTCCTCGTTATACATGGAAGCGGTGTAGAGAGACAAATGGTTATAATACCCATCGGGCATATTCCCCACCACTCCCCAGCTGGCACGCAGTTTCCCGGCAGTCAGAATATCGGAAAGAGGCTGCATAAACTTTTCCCGATTGAAGTTCCACGCACCGGAGAAGGTATAAAAACTTCCGTACTGGTTATCTTTACCAAATTTGGAAGAACCATCCAGTCGATAGGAGGCCTGCAACATATAACGTCCATCAAAAGAGTAATTCACATTCGAAAGGACGGACTGAATATTGAAAGCCTGTTTTGTCCCCGACATAGCATCCATTCCTGTAGTTCCACTTATCACTTCCTTCCCGCTGATAATGCCTTTCGCTGTAGCTGATGTCACCTCATAAAAGCGGCGAGAGTATTCGTAAGCCACCAATGCCTGAATGTCATGCTTTCCGTTAATATTTGTCTTGTAACGCAACATCTGGTTGGTGAAGTAATTAGCTGTAATGGCATTCGTATTACTAATAGTGCCCGACTTAGCCTGTCCACCGATTGTATTGGGATCTACATAACTTTCATCGCGGGCAATTTTATAATTCACGTTATTGTTCGACTCAAAAGTCAGTCCGTCCAGCAACGTCCATACGAATCCGGCTGTAGCCGACACATAGAAATTCTCGTAAGCAGAAAAATTCTTGTACTGCCGCTCTAAATAGTTATTCTTGTCACGACCGTACCAATCCTGTTCCTTTCCGGTGCGCACCGTACCATCCTCGTTATAAGGATAGTCCCAAGGAAGATACAGATAAGAATCATACAAACTAGCCGTCTGGTCTTTAGTATGCACATACTGGCCTTGCAACTTGGTGAATGCCTTGAACTTTTCATGAATTTTATAATCGTTGTTGTTACGAATGGTATAACGGTTATAGTTCATTTCCTTCACTGCACCCGTTTCACGATAGTAATCCAACAACAGATACGAATCAACTTTCTCGTTTCCACCCTGATAGCTCACCGAAGCATTGGTATACAACCCAGTTTGTGTCGCTAAATCCATCCAATCAGTGTCATGTTTCAACAAATCGGGAGTAAACCAAGAACTACTGTTGAAAGCCGACTGATAGTCATACAACTGCTGTGCATTCATCATCTCCAAATTTCCCCATGACAAGTCGGACAACCCCTGTTGGATATTCACCCTGAACTTTTGCCGATCCTTAGATCCTTTCTTGGTGGTGATGACAATCACACCGTTTGACGCGCGTGAACCGTAAAGTGCCGTAGATGAAGCATCCTTCAATACCGACAGATTGTCAATTTCATTAGGAGACAGACAGGGATCTTCGTTGTAAATAACACCATCAACTACCCAAATAGGATCAAGACTAGAGCCCAACGAACCTTTACCACGGATACGAATACGCCCCGTACCACCTGGTTTACCGGAAGACACGCTCACATTCATACCAGCGACCTTTCCATCCAGCATACTGGAAACATTGGCTGTTGATACATCTTTCAGCTTTTCTTCTTTCAAGGCAACGGCAGCACCAGTTAAAGTATTACGCGACTGCGTGGTATAACCCATTACCACTACTTCATCCAGCACCTCCGTATCTTCATTCAGAATCACAGCCAGCGTCTTTCCTGAATCTGCAGTCAACTGTTGTGTCTTATAACCTATATAAGATATTTCAAGAGAAGTTCCTTCAGTAGCTTCCAATACAAAATTTCCATCAAAATCGGTCACGGTACCGTTGGTAGTTCCTTTTTCAACTACTGTTGCTCCAATGATCGGCTCCCCATTAGCATCCTTTACTGTTCCTGTTACCTTTTTTCTTTTCCCAGAAGTAACCTGCTGCCGACTTCCTTTTTTGATTACAATATTTTTACCTTGAATTTCATACGATACATTCTGTCCCTTCAAAATCTGAGCAACCGCATCCTTCAACTGACTGGCATTAATTGAAACCGTACGGTCTGTATCCACATCACCTGCTATATATACGAAAGAATAACCACTCTTAGTTTGAAGTTCCGTCATCGCCTTCTTCACCGATACATTGCTCATTTTCAACGATATACTCTGTGAGTATATACTTAGATTAAGGCATAGCAAAGCCCCGGCCATTAACATGGCTTTTTTTCTGTAATTCATAAACTTAAGATTTTAAGATTAAAAATTTCTGATAAAAGGCGTTTTACAAGGAATGTTTTATTACTTTTGCCGCATCCCTTAGAAAACATCTTAAAAACTAACAAGTTAGAAAGAACTAAGGTCTTCGCCGGAGGAACTTCCCCTTCTTCCGGCTTTTTTATGTTCTTTCCCCAAATGCTAAATTAAGTATCCACATTCTGCATAATTTTAAGGTCTTAGTGTGTTTAACAAACGGTTAATATAAGGTTATTTCCCGGTCTTTCTGCTTATAGCGTACTTTTCCGGTTTTTTCTAATGCTTCCAAAATATCTTTAATACCTTGTTCACCCCGACCAAAACTTCCATAAAAACGGAATTCTCGAAGAGAATCTGTAGCAAAGGTTATATGTACATCGTAGCTGCGTTCCAGTATCTTTACAACTTCCGGCAACGGCAATTCATCAAAGAACAACTTGCCGGAAGTCCACTCCAACACATTCTTTACTTCTTTTGTTTCCTTTCTCATGTGACCTTCCGCCTTATTCAGCGTAACTTGCTCATTCGGAAGCAGAATCATCTCTGCTTCTGCCCGCAGACGATTATCCAACGCCACTTTTCCTTCCAACAAAGACACTACCGCTTCTTCATCGTTCGGATAGTCGCGAAAATTAAACTTGGTACCTAATACCCTGACCGACAAGGAAGGAGTCTGTACATGAAAAGGAAGTTTCTCATTACGCTCTACCTCGAAATATCCTTCTCCACTTAATTCCACCTCACGGTTGTCCACTCCAAAATCCTGCGGATAGACCAGACGGGAACCGGCATTCAACACTACCAGTGTACCATCGGGCAAACGAAGACGTGTCTGTGCACCGAGAGGAGCTTCTACTTCTACCTGAGTCAATGCATTTTGCAGGTTGCTTTCTCCCTGACGATAAGAGAAGAAGGAAATAAGTCCTACCACCAACACAGCAGCTGCATATTTATAGATTGTTTTCCAACCTATTACTTTCTTGGATTGCTTCTGAGCTGTACTTGCAGCTACCCGTTTCCGGAAGGTTTCAAAAGCGCGGTCAGCATCGTAACGCGTACGTTCTTCCTCCTGCACGGCAGAAAACCAGATTTCCTGCTGCTGCATGAAATAACGTCGGTTTTCTTCAGAACTGGCAATCCATGCGTCCAGTTCTTCGCGTGCTTCCTTGCTCAGACCTTTACTCAGAAAAGCGGCAATCAGTTCGTCGATATGTGAATTTCTTTCTTCCATTTTCAGGGTTTCTATAGGTGAGACGAAATTTTCGCCTGAGCGGGTAGGCGAAAAACGTAATTTTTTTACTTGAAAGTCGAAAAAAATAAAATCAGGATAATCAAATATTTCCCGAGTTCTGAATGAAGTGATGATAATGCACTCTTTATGTGATACTTGACTGTATTAACAGAAATATTCAGCTCTGTAGCGATTTCTTCGTATTTCTTCCCCTCGAAACGACTTTTGATAAAAACTTTCCGGCAGACTTCCGGCAAATTCCGGATGGCATGATGAATTTCTTCTTCCAGTTCATGTTCCAGCAAACTTCCCAGAGGATAATCATCCGAGAGCAGATAGCGCATTTCTCCTTCTTCCGGAATAGAAGAAAAAGCCACTTCCGTACGTTCTTTCTTGGAGGACAGGTAATCATGCAGTGATTCCGCACGGCACGCACTAAGTAACTGCGTAAGGAAACTTGAATGTCGAGTGTCTCATGTACTTCCCACAGATGAAAAACGACATCTCCTACCAGCGTTTCAGCCAGAAAATCATCTCCCACATATTCACGCGCTATGTGACACAACAAGGCATAATGATGACGATAGAGGTATTTATAAGCCTCTTCGTTACCTTGTTTCAGTTGCTCTATGATAATCCGTTCCGTAATTTCCATCTGTGTGTTGTAGCGTAAATTCAATTTATTCAAACATTTTCCGATAATAGACGGCTTTATCTGTTATTTGTTTCCATTGTTCTATCCCATTGATGGAAGAAGAATGTACCCGCTCATAAAACGCGATTTCCTCCTGAAACGGACGGAAATCATTTTGCATTAGTGAAAGATTCAGTGCTTTTTCGATTCGGGCAAAACCATACATCAGAGAATCTTGTGCTACCTGCTGAATTTTTATTGTATAGGCAGAATCGGCTCGCAAAAAATCTCTTCGGGCAGTAAGCGTATCTCCCTTATAATCTTCGAGTACAGCTTTCAAGTGAAGCAATTCGGACGACATGGAATCGCTCATACATCTATCCATTTCACGCAACAAGTCCAATACTTCCGACAGGCGCCAACTCTGCAACAAATAGCGATATTTCAACAGATAAGTCTGCTTGTCAGGATGCAAAGCAATCGCACTGTCCAGTTTTTGACGGATGAGTGAATCATGAATACATACTTGCGGATGCGACTTGTCAATTGGCCGATTCCAAAACAAAGAATCACTTTGCATCAAGCTGTCAGCCTCCAGCACAAGTGCATGCACAGCCTTTTGTATATCAGACGCATCATCTGATTTCTCATGCATACATGCAGAAACGATTCCAGCCAGACAACCAGCCATTAAAAAGAGTTTTGCATCCATAGTTCGAAGATTGGTTTTGCGCAAAGTTAATTTTTTTCATTTATACCAAACATAAAAATGCAAAAGAATCTAAACAAAAGCAGAAATCTCCCTACGAAAAAAGTCATTCGCCAATAACAAATTCTCTGTTTCACACTGTGGGATACAAAAACCACAGTGTGGGATATATATTTCACAGTGTGGGATACAAATCCCGCACTGTGAAACAGAGAATATAACAAGACAAAATGGAGTATTCACAGAAGCATCTGAAAACTATATCTGGTGAGATTCAGATTATTTCTTCAGACTTCTTTTTACTACTGCAGGTATGCCGGCTGCCAGAGAATCATCGGGAATATCTTTGGTTACAACACTGCCTGCTGCAATGATACAACGATTGCCAATGGTCACTCCCGGACATACTACCACATTTCCGCCCAACCAGCAGTCCTCACCTATCGTAATGGGATAGGCGGTTTCCTTTTCTTCACGGCGCTCCACATAATCCATGGGATGCTGAGGGGTATAGAACTGACAATGGGGACCTATCAGGGTATGTTTTCCAATACGGATATAGCCTCCGTCGAGCATGATACAGTCATAGTTCATAAACACATTTTCCCCTAAAATGATACCCGTGCCATGATCACAATGGAAAGGCGGACAGATGGTAGTGCTTTGCGGAACACCGGGAATCAGTTCTTCTATCACCTGACGGTAGTCTTCATCGTAGATGGTCATGGAACGCAAACGGGCACAGACTTTCTTGGCGTGTACCAGACTGGCATGTATTTCAGGATCGGAAAAATAATAGAGCTCCTGACTGCGCATTTTTTCGTATTCTGTTTTCATAGGCTTTAATACTAAAATTACCAGATTCAAAGGTAGAAGGATTTTTGTTTATTTGCAATGAGATTTGACAGGCATCAAAAATACATTAAATTTGTAAGTGAAAAACATAGAAAGCACTCACTAGTACAAAATGCACACCCAGGAGACACCATACACCTCATTTGTGAGGTATCAGACAACGGCACACCTTCACTAACCAGATACAAGCGGATAATTATCAGAGTGGATTATTGAATCCTAGCCTAGGATATGTGTTATGTATCAAAAACATAACACATATAGCTAAAACATAAAATTAAAAATCTTCTTTTGAGAAGTCTTAAAGCGTTCAATCTCCAAAGAGAGGGACTTTTTTAACTGACCAGCCATAAAATCTAAAAAAGGCTGATTAGTTTCTTCTTCTTGCGATTGCCATAAGGCCGAAATGTATTCTTCTCTGTCTTCTTTAAATATTTTAGCCGGAAAGAGGTTGTAACAGAACTGAATGTAATTCATCAGCAGTCGGGCTGTTCTTCCGTTACCATCTACCCACGGATGAATGGTCACCAGATTAAGATGAGCATTGAAACTTAATTCGTATTGTTCCCGAAATGTTCTCACATCCTTCTGCTTTTCCTGCAATACAACGCAAAATTCCTCAACTTTGGCAGGAACTTTCTGATAATTCATATAAGAACGGCCACCAATACCAGCTGTAACACCACACAAGCGGAACTCTCCCTTGGATGAATCAAAAGAACCACCCATCACATTATAGATACTGCCTGTCGTACGCATCAACATGGCATTCAATCTCTGTAAGAACACCGGTGTGACTGGTTCTTTTCGTTTGGCTTCCTCTTTAGCAAAGTCGTATGCCTTCTTTAAGTCTTCATTCATCAAATGATACACCAAAGGTTTCCCTTTAGCAGTCAAGCCTTCATCGAAAAGCATTTGTGCCTCCACTTCGGTGAGTGTTGAGCCCTCAATTGCAGTAGAATGGGTAATAAGAGAATAGAGGTAGTACTTCTCATAGTCCACCGCTTCACTAATACCAAGTTGCTGAAATTGTTGGTACAACTGTTCAATCTCCTGCCAAACACCTTGTTCCATTGTTTTTTATTTAATAGGCTTTATCTTTTTTCAAAGGTAATGTTTTTGTATTGCTCAGCCAAAGGAAACAATGATTTACTGCCACAATTTTACATGGAATGACCTCTATTTTTCAGACGTGCGTAAATTCGGTGAAAAATGTCAAAGACACAGTGGAATCACACCGCCGCAAATCTTCTTGCACAAGAACGAAAAACACAGGCTGGGCGGTCATCCGGAAGCAGAAAACTGAAAGAGCTGGAACATGCCAACGAGAAACTGCAAGACGAAGTTTCAAAACGGAGTTCTATGCTATGCTGGGATTCTCTAAAGAAATAACTGAAAATCTTTTGGCCAAAAAAGAAGCCCTGAAATGCAGCGGTAAAATCTATTCCGAGCAACACAGGCGGAACTTTGATATAAAGGATGATATTTTAATGATAGAAAACGACCCTGACGATGAAAGCAGGCTGAACCTAACAATAAACAAGAAGCCGATTGCCAACTGGTTCAGGGAGCAATGGCACAGGCTTAGATATGGAACAAGACTGTCGCAACAAGAAGAAAAGAAAAACCGTGGCATAAAATTATAAATATATAGTGCAAATTATCAGAGACTTTCGTTACCTTTGTAGCCGGATGAGATAACTCCATCCAATATAATATTTAAGAATTTAGAAGAAGCGTTATGCTTATCTTGTAATTGGAAACCTGAGAAATTTTCAAATGAGCAAGGATAGCATAGTGGTTCTCACGCATATGGCGTGGGCTGCTATTGTTGTATCTGCTCATAAGGTTTTCTCAGGACCTCCAATTAAGATGTGGCATTGCAGTTCCACGCTTCAAACATAATATAATAATGTCCTTGTGGCAGCTGGAGGTAACATTAAATCATAAAAGTATGAAAAGAATTTTGTTAATTGCCGTTGTATTAGTAATTTCTATTTCTCTATTTGCACAAAAAGATGTTACTAAGTTTTTGGGAATACCTATTGATGGTTTTAAGCCTGAAATGATTCAAAAACTTAAAGAAAAAGGATTTGCAAGTTCTGCAAGTGATAAAAGTATATTAGAAGGGGAGTTCAACGGAACACAAGTTAGCGTACATATTGCAACAAACAACAATAAAGTATGTCGTATTATGCTGTGTGATATTAATCAAATGGGAGAAACGGACATAAAAATTAGATTTAATAAATTATGCCAACAGTTTCAAAACAATTCGAATTATATCAGTTTCGGTGATTATACAATAGCTGACGATGAAGATATAGCTTATGAATCAACAGTGAATGATAAAAGATATGAAGCAATATTTTATCAAAAGCCATTAGCTCTTGATTCTATTGAGATTGCCAACAAATTACAAGCATATATTTTAGAGAAATATACTCCACAAGAATTAGAAAACCCATCTAAAGAAATTCAAAAAGATATATATAAAACTGTCTCTTATACACATCTGACGCTGCCGACGATCGCATAAGTGTA
>ENA-OYXH01000520-OYXH01000520.1-human-gut-metagenome-genome-assembly--contig:-NODE-520-length-14262-cov-19.122827_pt1 | contig 14262 bp, 14 predicted proteins | sample MGYA00244844_ERZ653420 | MGnify/ENA primary metagenome ERZ653420 (study PRJEB26926, sample SAMN06164998) | human gut metagenome | biome: ENVO:00009003; feature: ENVO:2100002; material: ENVO:00002003... | reverse complement strand
ACGAGATAGGCTCCGGTCTCGTGGGCTCGGAGATGTGTATAAGAGACAGATTCATATATGTGATTTTAGTTATTTGATTTGGATATAGTTACTTATTAGAATTAAATATGAAGGATATATCAAATAATCCTTGCCACTTTCTGCTTTAAATAGTAGAATTGTAGCAAGGATTATTTTTATGCGGTAGCGCATCAAAGTAATAAATCACAGAAAAGCATATAATTGCGGTAAATAATGCAAGTATTTTGCAATAAAGAAAAGGAGACACATATATGTATACACTTGACGACATCAAGAAAGAAGATCAGGAGATTGCAAGCGCCATCACAGACGAATTTGAGCGCCAGAACAGCCACATCGAGCTTATTGCTTCTGAGAACTGGGTAAGCCCTGCTGTTATGTCAGCTATGGGAAGCATCCTCACCAATAAGTACGCTGAGGGATATCCGGGAAGAAGATACTATGGAGGCTGTGAGTGCGTGGACGAGGTAGAGGAGCTTGCCAGAGAAAGAGCCAAGAAGCTTTTCGGCGCAGAGTATGTAAATGTACAGCCGCACTCAGGTGCTCAGGCCAACATGGCAGTACAGTTCGCCATCTTAAAGCCGGGCGATACCATTATGGGAATGAATCTTGACCACGGCGGACACCTCACACATGGTTCACCGGTCAACTTCTCAGGCTCATATTTCCATGTAGTGCCTTATGGAGTAAATGACGAGGGCTTCATAGATTACGACAAGGTAGAGGAGATCGCCCTTGAGTGCAAGCCAAAGATGATTATCGCAGGTGCATCTGCATATGCGAGAACTATAGATTTCAAGCGTTTCAGAGAGATTGCAGACAAGGTAGACGCAGTGCTCATGGTTGATATGGCTCATATCGCAGGACTTGTAGCCGCAGGACTTCATCCAAGTCCAATCCCATATGCACATGTCACTACAACCACTACACACAAGACTCTCCGCGGACCTCGAGGAGGAATGATTCTCTGCAGTCAGGAGATGCAGGATAAGTACAATTTCAACAAGGCTATTTTCCCGGGAATCCAGGGTGGACCTCTCATGCACGTTATTGCTGCAAAGGCAGTCTGCTTCAAGGAGGCATTACAGCCTGAGTTCAAGGAGTATCAGAAGCAGATTGTAAAGAACGCACAGGCACTTTGCAAGGGTCTTCAGAGCCGTGGCATCAAGATTGTATCAGACGGCACAGACAACCACCTCATGCTTGTAGACTTAACTCCGTTTGGTCTCACAGGAAAATCAATCGAGAAGCTTCTCGATGCGGCTCATATCACAGCCAACAAGAATACTATTCCTAACGACCCACAGAAGCCATTTGTCACAAGCGGTATCCGTCTCGGAACACCTGCTGCTACATCAAGAGGCTTAAAGGAGGATGATTTTGACAAGGTTGCAGAGGCAATCGCCATGATCATCAAAGAGGGCGAGAGCGCAGTTGAGCCTGCAAAGGCTATCATCAAGACACTTACTGACAAGTATCCTCTTGCATTTTAAGGGTTTTCAGAGTAAAATGTTATAAGTTATAAAAACATAATACTTTGGAGGAATTATGATAGACTTAAAGTTTTTAAGAGAGAATCCGGATCTCGTAAAAGAAAATATTAAAAAGAAATTCCAGGACCACAAGCTTCCGCTCGTTGATGAAGTAATCGAGTATGACAAGAAGGCCAGAGAAGCACAGCAGGAGGCAGATGATCTTCGTGCAAAGAAGAATCAGGTCTCTAAGCAGATTGGTGCTCTTATGGCACAGGGCAAGAAGGAAGAGGCTGAGGCTGTAAAGGCTGAGGTAGCACAGATTTCAAAGCGTCTCACAGAGCTTGAGCCGCTCGAGAAAGAGTATCAGGACAAGGTGCTTGAGGATATGATGAAGATTCCAAACATCATCGATCCATCAGTTCCAATCGGAAAGGATGATACCTTCAACGTGGAGAACGAGAAGTTTGGTGAGCCTGTTGTTCCTGATTTCGAGATTCCTTATCATACAGATATCATGGAGAGATTTGACGGAATAGATCTCGATGCAGCAGGAAAGGTTGCAGGAAACGGTTTCTATTATCTGATGGGAGATATTGCACGTCTTCACTCAGCCATGACAGCATATGCGCGTGACTTCATGATTGGAAAGGGCTTTACATACTGTATCCCACCATTCATGATTCGTTCAAATGTCGTAACAGGCGTTATGAGCTTTGAGGAGATGGATGCCATGATGTACAAGATTGAGGGAGAGGATCTCTACCTTATCGGCACATCTGAGCACTCAATGATTGGTAAGTTCATCGATACAATAAACGATGAGTCAAAGCTTCCATACACACTTACAAGCTACTCACCTTGCTTCCGTAAGGAAAAGGGTGCACACGGCATTGAGGAGAGAGGTGTTTACCGTATCCATCAGTTTGAAAAGCAGGAGATGATTGTTGTCTGCAAGCCACAGGATTCAAAGGAATGGTATGAGAAGATGTGGAAGTACACAGTAGAGCTTTTCAGAAGTCTCGATGTGCCTGTCCGTACTCTTGAGTGCTGTTCAGGAGACCTCGCAGATCTCAAGGTTAAATCATGCGACGTAGAGGCATGGTCACCAAGACAGAAGAAGTACTTCGAGGTTGGAAGCTGCTCTAACTTAGGCGATGCACAGGCAAGACGTCTTAAGATTCGTGTAAAGGGCGAGGATGGCAAGAAATACTTTGCACATACTCTTAACAACACAGTTGTTGCTCCACCACGTATGCTTATCGCATTCCTTGAGAACAACCTGAATGCAGATGGCTCTGTAAATATCCCTAAGGCACTTCAGCCATACATGGGTGGTACAGAGAAGCTTATTCCGAAGCACTAGTTTTTGAAATAAATTAGTTCATGTAAATATAACAGCCGTAGCTGCGATTGAAAAGGAAAATCGCGGTTATGGCTGTTTTGTAGTTAATGACCTTATCAATATTTATGTCAGAGATGATAAGCAAATACAGAAGGCTTTTGACAAAAACGGTCATGCAAAATTCTTTTAATAAACGTCATTGACACCAAATGTGATACCACGTATAATATAGATAGGAGGTATTCAGAATGTCAAAATGGGATAAACTATTAACGAGAATATGTGCTTTGTCAAAAGACCTCCGGTTTGATGAATTGCGTAAGGTATTGGAAAGCTATGGATATGTAATGAATGCCCCAAAGGGCGGAAGCAGTCATTATACGTTCAGAAAAGCCGGATGTCAACCGATTACGATACCGAAGCATGAACCTATCAAAAAAGTGTATGTTGAGATGGTAAAACAGATTGTGGAAAGTGAGGCGGTGAATGATGAAAACGCTGAATGATTATTTTACAATGAATTATCGTATGGAAATTGTAGAGGATAAGGATGAGGGTGGTTTTGTGGTTTCATTTCCGGAGCTCCCGGGATGTATTACCTGCGGAGAAACAGTAGAATCCGCTGTCGCAAACGCTTTAGATGCCAAGAAAGCATGGTTGGAAGCTGCTATGGAAGATGGTATTGAAATTCATGAGCCGGACAGCTTAGAGGATTATTCTGGACAGTTTAAACTTAGAATCCCACGAAGTCTTCATCGTTCCCTTGCAGAACATTCTAAGAGGGAAGGTATCAGCATGAATCAGTATTGTGTATATCTTCTTTCCAGAAACGATGCAGTTTATTCAAAATAGCGGTTGCACACAGTATTTGCAATCGCTATTTTGAAATGCCAACACTTTGGCAACAGAAAATCAGTAAGCCAAAATAAAATATGCAAATGATGTAAAATATTGGCATGCTTCAAATAAAACTTAAATACAATAGTTTAAGTTAATAGAGCAACTTGCCGAGTTTGAATAACGGATTAAAATGCTGAAAACCTGTATTTATGCTGGTTTCCGGCATTTGTTTTATCAAATGGCTCTAGTTTGGCTCTATTTGTGGGGAGAGTAATGACTTTCATAAATCAATATATTGCGTTGCTAGGTTGATTAGGAGAAAAGATGACAGATAATGAAAAGAGATTTATAAAAAGTATATTTTCGGGAGACAGTAGTGGTCATGACTATTATCATATGATTACTTCCTATTAGGAACACTGTAAATACAAGGCTTTTCGGAGCCTACAAACCAGAAAAAATAATATTTGATCTATCACATTACGCAAAAAGCCGTCCGGCATGAGAAACGGGCGGCTTTTTTGCGTGGATAGACGGAAAGGAGGCACAAAAATAACTACAAAATTTTAGCGTTCAAATTTGTGCAACTTTAACGAAAAGGAGGATCGTAAATGGCCGATGAAAAATTGAATACGGGCCCTGCGGAGAATACTTTCCCGGAGGCCGCCGAGCCTATCACCACACCCGAACAGGCCGCAACGTCTGAGCCCCAGCAGGAACAGACCGGGCCTGCCATACCTGAGCCCGGCGATGTGGTTGTGTCCTTTGACAAAATCAATGAGCTTATGGCAGAAAAGAGACAGAACGCCCGCGCCGAAGTCGAAAAGGCGGAAACCCCCGAAGCGCCGGAGGCGGCAGCCCCCGGAGAAACACCGCAGCCCGCCAATACGGAGGAACCGAAAAAGCCGCGCCGTGGCCGTCCGCCGAAAGCAGAAAAGGCTGCGACTGAAAACCAGAAAGCGGAGAAATCGGCTGGGGCCCGCAAGGGCCGCCCACCCAAGGCGGATAAGGCGGCCCCTGACAAGCCCAAGCCGTCCAAACGAGACAAAGTGTCCCGAAGCGATGGAAAGGCCCCGGATGCCAAGGAGCCCATTAAGCCCGCACAGGATACGGCACTGAAGGAAACTGCTGCTGTGGAACAGACGGCTCCCGAGCCGACTACACCGCCCCGCCCGGTTGAGGAAGGCAAGCTGGTTTATCTGAAACTTTCCGAGGTTCATCCGTTTCACACATTCCGTCCGCACCCCTTTAAGGTACGGGACGATGCGAAGATGCAGGAAATCGTTGCTTCTATCCGCGTAAACGGTGTAATGGTTCCCGGTCTTGCCCGCCCGGAGAAAGACGGAAACGGCTATGAAATTGTAGCGGGCCATCGCCGTACCCACGGCAGTGAGCTGGCTGGACTGGAGGAAATGCCCTTTATCGTCCGTGAAATGACCGACCACGAAGCGGTACAGGCCATGAAGGACAGCAACAAGCAGCGTGACGGGATGCTCCCCAGCGAATTGGCCGCGCTGCTGGAACTCGAGGTTGAGGACATCAAGCATCAGGGCGGGCGGCTGAAAGGTGTTGCGGAAGGCGATGTCGGGAAACGCTCGGTTGAGATTGTAGGCGAGGCGCATGAAATGAACTATAAAAAGGTCATGCGCTACTTGCGGCTCAACTCCCTTGTGCCGGAGCTTCTGGATAAGGTAGACGATAAAAAGATGGGCTTCATGCCTGCCGTGGAGCTTTCCTACATCAAACCGAAAAATCAGAGGCTTATTGCTGTTTCCATTGACGGGGAGCAGGCTTCGCCCTCGCTGGCCCAGGCCAAACGGCTCCGGGAGCTGGATAAGGAAGGCAAGCTCAACGGCGATGTCATTGACGGTATCTTATCAGAACAGAAAAAGGAGGATCGAGGCGTGATTATTTCTACTGCGGAACTGGAAAAGTATTTTGGCAAGGAGGTCACTCCCGCCAAAATGAAAGAACAGATTATGTCCCTGCTGGATGACTGGAAAGAAAAACAGCCGCCGGAGCTGGCAAAAGCCCCGAAAAAGCAGGAACTTGACAAGTAACAACTTCGAGACACTTTGTCCCGAGGGCCCCGCCCTCGCGCAGAGGCTCTGGTGGTATATATCCCCCGTCGCCGCCTGTTTTTTAGTACAGCCGGGAGTGGGCCGTCAAGGGTGCAGCGCACCGCCGTTTTCGGCGGCTCGCCCTTGACGGTCTGCCCCGGCTGTGCTATTTCCCCGGCAAGCGGCGGGGGTATATCCTCCAGAGCCGCCCCCTTTCCCAAGACTGGGAAAGGGCGTGGGGTTTGGGTTGAACTTTCTTATTAAAATATCGGAGGTATGAACGATGAAACGACCCCTTGCTTATATCACCGCTGCATGGCTCGGCGGCGATAGCGAAAACGCAGAACTGGCGGCGCAGTATTGCCGCACCGTGTATGAGGCAGGCTTTTCTCCTATTTGTCCGCCTTTGTACTTGCCCCTGTTTCTCAATGATGCTGTTCCCGAGGAGCATAAAAGCGGCATCGACATGAGCCGTGACCTGCTCCGCCGTTCTCATGTGCTGGTTGTTTGCGGGCACAGTATGACCGAAGCCATGAAAAATGATATTGCCGTGGCCCAGCGGCTGGGAATTACGGCAACAACCCTTGAGGGCATCCTGACCGTCAAGGGACAGGGCCGCCGCTAATGGCAACCCTGTTTGAAGCCTACGTTACCAACGCCGGAAAGTACAGCGAGGGCCAGCTTGTGGGTGAAACACTGAAATTTCCCACAACCGCCCAGGAGGTGGAGGCTCTCTTGAAACGGATCGGCGTGGATGGCGTCCGCTATCAGGAAATTTTTATTACCTCTTTCGATGGGGATGTGCTGGGGCTCTATGACCATTTGAGCGAGTATGAAAATCTGGACGAGCTTAATCATCTGGCCTGCCTGCTTTCCGAGCTTACCTCATCGGAGCTGGAAACACTGGAGGCCGTCCTCGACAGCGGCGATCACTGTTCTTCGGTGCGGGACATCATCAATCTGACACAAAATCTGGACTGTTACGGCTTTTACCCCGGCGTATCCGATGAGGAAACGCTGGGGCGTATTTATGTGGACGATCTGGAAATGTTGGATGTGCCGGATCAGGTAAAACCGTATTTCGATTATGAGGCGTATGGCCGGGATGCCTGCATCCACGAAAACGGCCATTTTGCCCCGGGCGGCTATGTTGTCAAAGAAAGCGATCATTTCGTGGAAGTGTATCACGGCTTGCAGGATATTCCCAAGGAACATAAGGTATTCTCTTTCCCGAAGCTCTCTATCCGGGAGCAAATGGCCGCTTATCAGGAAATCATAGACGGTTCTTCTTTGGAGGGCTACCGTCAAATGCAGAAAAAAGACCGTGGGGATCGGTGATGGCACTTCGAGACAAATTGTCCCAAGGAAGGAGGCGGTGTAACTGATTGATGAAGATATTTCCCGGCGCACGATAGCCATATCTGTAAAAACGACCAAGCTGACGGCGCGGGGACTGGCGTATGTGCTGGGCATGGTGGGCCGGAAGATCCGCAAGGCATACCGTGGGCGGCAAGTACCGCATGGCAAACAAAGTGTGCGAAAGCTCATGGCCCACGGCACAGCCACAAACAGCATTGAGCTATCCGGGGATGCCAAGTCCTTTGACCGCGTGGCCCGGAAATGGAATGTAGACTATGCGTTCTATAAAACCGGGCCGGACAAATACCTGCTGTTTTTCAAGGCTGGACAGGCAGACGCAATGACCGCCTGCTTTTCTGAGTATTCCCGGAAGGTGTTAAGCAAAGCAAAATCGAACCGTGTTCCCATCCGGGAACAACTGAAACAGGCGGCAGATCAGCTTTCCAAAGAAAAGCCGAAGCAGAAAGAACGTGCAAAGGAGGTGGCCCATGAGGACAGATAAGATCAGAAAATATCTCATTCCGAACATTCCCTATCTGTTCATCCTGTGGGCGTTCCTCAAGCTGGGAACGGCCTACCGGCTGGCGGCGGGTAACGATTTTGCACATAAGCTCATCGGGCTGGGCCAGACGATTGGCCCGGCCTTTGCTGACTTTGCACCCGGTCTTGCTCCGCTGGATTGGCTTGTCGGTATTGTAGGAGCCGTTGGTTTCCGGCTGCTGATCTATTTCAAAAGCAAGAACGCTAAGAAGTTTCGGCGGGATGCAGAATACGGCAGCGCCCGGTGGGGAACGGAAAAAGACATCAAACCGTTTGTTGATCCAAGGTTTGAAAACAACGTGATTTTGACCGGGACGGAGTTTCTCACGATGAACACCCGCCCGAAAATCCCCGCAAATGCCCGAAACCTGAATTGCTGCATTATCGGCTCGTCCGGCTCCGGCAAAACCCGCTTCTGGCTTACGCCCCAGCTTTTACAGGCTCATTCCTCTTATGTGGTGGTCGATCCCAAAGGCGGTGTGCTGGGACAGGTCGGAGCTTTCCTGCAAAAACGCGGGTACAAAATCAAGGTATTCAACAGCATAGATTTTTCAAAATCCATGCACTATAACCCGCTGGCGTATATCCGCAACGAGGCCGATATTCTGAAATTCGTGGATGCCCTGATTTCCAACACCAAGGGCGAAGGCAAGGAAGGCGATCCATTCTGGACGAAATCGGAAACGCTTTTGTACTGCGCCCTGATTGCCTACATCATTTTCGAGGGGCCTGCCGAGGATCGGAACATGAATACCCTTGTGGATATGATTTCCGGCATGGAGGTCAAGGAGGATGACGAGGATTTTATGAACGCGGTGGACTATATGTTTGCCGGGCTCGAAAAGCGCAAGCCGGATTGCTTCGCGGTCAAACAGTATAAAAAGTACAAATTGGCCAGCGGTGTTGTATGCTCTAAAAGACTTCTTAATCAAGCGGTTGGGAAGTCTCTTAGAACACACAACCTAAAACCGAAGAAAGGAGCGCAAGTTATGAGAAAAAATGAGAAAATCACAGCTCTGTACGAACGACTGAGCCGTGATGACTTTGGCAAAGATGATGACCAACAGCGTGAGAGCAATTCCATATCCAATCAAAAGGCAATGTTGGAGGAGTTCGCCGCACGGCAGGGCTTTACAAACATTGTCCATTTCACGGACGATGGCATTAGTGGTACTTGCTTTGACCGTCCCGGATTTTTAGCAATGATGAAAGAAGTGGAAGCCGGGAATGTGGAGTACCTGTGTATCAAGGACATGAGCCGCATGGGTCGTGACTATCTGAAAGTCGGTCAGATTATGGAAATCCTGCGTCAGCGTGGCGTTCGCCTTATCGCCATCAATGACGGCGTGGACAGTGCCAGAGGGGACGATGATTTTACCCCTTTCCGCAACATTATGAACGAGTATTACGCCAGAGACACCAGCCGTAAAATCCGTTCCACTTTCCAGTCCAAAGGCAAGTCCGGCAAGCACCTCACAGGCACGGTCATTTACGGCTATCTCTGGAACGAAGCCAGAGACCAATGGTTGGTTGACCCCGAAGCCGCAGAGGTGGTCAAGCGTATCTTTGCCATGACGATTGAGGGCTACGGTCCGTATCAGATCGCCAGCAAGCTGAAAGAAGAAAAAATCCTCATTCCGTCCGCTTACCTTGCCCAGCACGGCGAGGGCGTGAACAAGAATAAGACTTTCAAAGATGTGTACGGCTGGGGTTCTTCCACCATCTGCAACCTTCTTGAAAAGCGTGAATATCTGGGACACACCATCAATTTCAAGACCCGAAAGCACTTCAAGGACAAGAAAAGCCATTATGTCCCGGAGGACGAATGGACGATTTTCGAGAATACCCATGAAGCTATCATTGACCAGCAGACCTTTGACCTTGTGCAGAAAATCCGTGGGAATGTCAGACGCTACCCGGACGGCTGGGGCGAAGCAGCTCCCCTCACAGGCTTGCTTTATTGTGCCGATTGCGGCGGCAAGATGTATGTCCACCGTACCAACAACGGCAAGCGTATTTCTCAATATACCTGTTCCCAATACAGCAAAGTCCCAGTTGGAAAGCTCTGCACGACACAGCACCGTATCAATGAAGATGTGGTACTGTCCCTTGTTTCCGAAATGCTCAAAGCTATTGCCGAGTATGCCAAGCATGACCGAGCCGAGTTTGTCCGTGTGGTGCAGGAAGCGCAGTCCAGCCAGCAGACCACAGAGGTCAGGAAACAGCGGACACGCCTTGCCACCGCAAAGCAGAGAGTGTCCGAGCTGGAAGTCCTGCTCTGTAAAATCTATGAGGACAACATTTTAGGAAAGCTGTCCGACAGCAGATACGCCACTCTGGACGCTCAATACGAAAAGGAACAGTCCGAGCTTACCGCTGAAATCTCTGTTCTGGAAAAGGCTATCAGGAGTTATGAAAAGCACGAAAAGGACGCTGACCGTTTTATCGCTCTGATTGACAAATATGAGAACTTCGACAAGCTGACCATTGCCATGCTCAACGAGTTTATCGAGAAAATCCTTGTGCATGAGCGTGACCGTAAAGGCAGTATACAGACCACACAGGAGGTCGAGATTTACTTCAATTTTGTTGGGCGATTCGTTCCCCCGGCGTTTGGAGAAGCGGAGCTTACCCCGGAGGAATTAGAGGAAATCCGCAAGCGTGAGGAACGCAAGGACAGGCTTCATCAGAACTACTTGAAGCGGAAAGCCAGCGGAGCGCAGAAGCGATACGAGGACAAAATCAAGGGGAGAAAAAAGGCAGAAATCGAAGCCAAGAAAGCCGCCATTCGTGCGGAGGACATTGCAAAGGGCGTGTTCGTCCCTGTCAGCAGTTTACCGCAGAGAGAGCCGATGAAAGGAGTACAAACAGCATGAATATCACTTACACACAGAACGGCGATTATCTTATCCCGAACATCGTTATCCGCAAGACCAAGCCCCTCGGACACTACGGCAGACTTCGCAAGGCGTATCTGGAAATGCACCGTCCGATACTGTTCAATGAGCTGGTGCTATCCGACAAGCTCTTTGAGCATTGCGCCGAGATTGACGAAGCGGCACGAAACCGCATGGAGCTGATCGTGCGGTCACTGGCAGAGCAAAACGGCGTGACCGAGCAACTGAAAGCTGAAAACCAAATGGAATGGGTGCGGCAGATGAACGCTTGCAAGGCACAGGCAGAGGAGATTGTGAAAGCGGAATTGATTTATGATTGAGCGAGGAAGTCCGGGCAGAAAACTGTTCGGACTTTTCTCATATAGTCCAAAGTTGCGGTAGAATTGTTCACAAGTTTTATGGTATAATTTATGCGAATAAAGAAAACGGAAAATTAGAATCTAACAAGAGAATGTGGTTGTATGAAAAAATCCATATTAGTATTTTGGGCAATCGTGTGTCTGTTACCTATTCAAAGGAGGTTTAAGAATTTCAAATGAAACATATAAGAAATATATTGCTGTTGATTACGATTATTTTTGCTTTTGTTATGCAAGCTGAAGTATATCAAAATATGCTCTGGAACTTTAATGGTGCTTATTATTTATCGTCCAGATACACAACTACTAATGACGATATGGATTCATTTTTAGCCAATGCAGAAGATACAGCTGAGAAGCATGGTGTTCATATTTTTTCGACTTTTAATCAGAGAGTTTCTAATTATCAGACAAGACTTTATATTTATGGTGATGATACCGTTGTTCGGGATAGTCTTAAAAGCACAATGGATATTGAGGAAAAAACATATACGGCTTTGATAGGCGGAATCACCGTAATAGAATTTGAAGATTTTAGAGAAGCAAAAAACACAGGCAATGGACAGGAAATAATGGTCAGCTATATCGGTGACGATGATGACATTATTGCCACATATCAAGATTTGGCAAAAGAATATTCTATATCGCAGCCAGAGTTTTGGCAATCAACCGAAACTGATATGATGTTCATTGTTTGGGGCCTGGTTGCCATATTGATGATTGTACTTAATATGATTGAGGTGATACGCAGACAAAAGGAAGTAGTTGTACGAGCTTCTCTGGGCGAAAATGCTGCTGTGATTGCTCTAAAAGCTGTAGTGGCTGATATGATTTCATATGCTGCATTATTCGTCTTAGCAAAGTTGCTTGTTTCTCAATTTATATCGGGAGCGTATGAAGATCATCTCATTTTGGCAGTGTATTGTGCCGGAGCAGTTCTTTCCGTAATTCCTTATGCTGCTTTTGTCCGCTTTGATGTAAAAAAAGCCTTTGCCAATGCTTCAGATAAAAAAGGTATGTTTTATCTTCTGAACGGTCTTAAAGTATTTGCTACTGCTATGACAATTTTTACAATAACTACAAATCTCAGTAGCATTCAAGGTAATTTACTTACAAACACTACTCTTTTAGAAAATCATTATAATGATTACTATTTTGGAGTTATGCAGATTGAACCTCCTTTTGAAGAAAATGAGGAGGAATCCAAAGAGAGCAAATTTTGGAATGACCTTTACGAAAATGAATACAACACTATAAATCCGGTGGTCTGCATAGGCAGCCGGATAAGCGATACGGATAATTATATTTTTGTAAATCATAATGCCAGAGATATGCTACAAGGGTTTTCTGATATGCTTACTGAAGATGATGAAAAAGAGGATATCGTGGTCTTCGTGCCAAAGGGAAGAAATGCGGAATCATACAAAGATATCGCAAAAGAGGAAATTGACTCTCTTACCCAAAATGCAGAAGAACTGCGTGTTGTTTATAAAGAATATTCTGGCAGAGAGCAATTTTATTATCTCAATTCGAACAGAGAAGAGGCTATTGACGGATTGTCAAGAGCAACAAATCCGATTGTTATTTATCAGGCAAATGAGGCTGTTGCTTTGAATGGAAGTTATATCGAAACAGGAACATATAATGGTGAGGTGATCTACGGATGCGATGAAAGCACAATTCGTAATGCTGCGAAAAAATATGCAGAACAGCTTGGTCCACACTATTTTATGCTGACGAATGTCGGGGAGGATTATACTTATAGTCATAGTTTCCTCGTGAAACTGATTGGCTTTATAAGCTCTCTTTGCGTATTAGTATTGCTGTTAGATATCGCTATCATCATATCTGAAGTGAAAATGGAATTTAGACTTAATGCGATGGAAATCTCCCTCAAAAAGGTTTTGGGCTATCGCTTTTATGAAAGGCACAAAAGATTTATTTCCGTTAATCTCTTAGAAAATATAGCCGTTGTGATATTGATTTGCATTGTTTCGCTTTTTATATCTAACGCAAGTGTCGGGATTGCTTTACTGGTTGGAGCATTGCTCACCATTATTGAAATGGCAATCATTTTCACAAATGTTATGTGGGTTGAAAAAACAAATATCTCAAAGTCCTTGAAAGGTGGATGTTTATGATTATAATTCGTGGCTTAAATAAAGCATTTGGAGAGAAAATAATTTTCTCCAACTTTAATTTGGAAATTCCGGATGGAAGTTTTGTAGTAATCAGCGGGGATAGCGGCAGTGGAAAAAGCACTTTGCTCAATATGATTGGTGGTATCGAAAAGCCGGATAGCGGCAGTATCATAATCGAAGGGCTGAATATTACCCGGCTTAAAAATAAAAACAGTTTTTTTGCGGATACAGTGGGGTTTCTTTTTCAGAATTTTGCACTGCTTGAAAATAAGACAGTTAAAGAAAATTTAAGTTTGATTAAAAAATCAAGCCGAACTAAAGTATCACTTAAAGAAGCTCTTAATCGTGTGGGGTTATCAAAGGAAGTTAACAAAAAAGTTTATCAGCTTTCCGGTGGTGAACAACAGAGAGTTGCTTTAGCTCGTCTTATGATGAAAAAATGTTCTGTTGTTTTGGCAGATGAACCTACTGGCTCACTTGACAAGAAAAATAGAGATATTGTTATGAGGTTATTGCACGAACTCAATGAAGAAGGTAAAACGGTTATCATTGTTACCCACGATCAGGGTATTATTGAAGATGAACCTTATGTTGTGAAAATCTGAGAGTACCTCTTAGAAATGTCTTGATCTACATTTTATGTAATTTGGGTCAGAAGAAAATCCCTTTAGGAACTAAAGGGCGCACTTCTATACTCTCCTATCGGGAGTATGTGCGTCCTGCGGAGCTTCATTCCCAGTCAGCAGAAGAAAACTGCCCGACCGAGAATGTTTCGTCACTTCGTTCCGTCAAGGGAGCTACACTCCCTTGCGACGCTTGTGCGTCTATCCCTTGTGGACTTGCCGTCCGCAAACAGCATAAAATGCTGTTCGCCGCCAGCAAGTTTGGAAAAATAAATACCGAAAATCAGACCGTTGACTGGTCGCACTATGCGAAAAGTTGACGGTCTTTTTTTATCCCCAAAATCAAAAAAGGAGGTCAATCCCAATGACAAAACCGAAAACCCTCGACCAGCTCCGAGCCGAAAAGGAACGAGCCGAGACGCAGCTTGCACAGGAACAGCACAAGCTGGAGCGTCTGGAGAACAGAAAGAAGTATCTGGAGAAAGGCGAACGCACCAAGCGCACCCACCGCCTTTGCAATCTGGGCGGCACGATTGAGAGCCTTGCCCCGGAGGTCAAAGATCTCACACGCACCGAAATGACAGAGCTGATGGAACACATCTTTT
>ENA-OYXH01000506-OYXH01000506.1-human-gut-metagenome-genome-assembly--contig:-NODE-506-length-14531-cov-4.883393_pt1 | contig 14531 bp, 10 predicted proteins | sample MGYA00244844_ERZ653420 | MGnify/ENA primary metagenome ERZ653420 (study PRJEB26926, sample SAMN06164998) | human gut metagenome | biome: ENVO:00009003; feature: ENVO:2100002; material: ENVO:00002003... | reverse complement strand
CTTATGCGATCGTCGGCAGCGTCAGATGTGTATAAGAGACAGCGCTCCTCGAGCGCATTCTCGTTGGAGTACTGGTTGCGCACATCCCGCCAATCGCCGCCTTCCTGCGCCTGTTGGCGGGCCCGTACCTCCTGTTCAAGACGCATCTTCTCCGCCTCGAGCTCCGCTAAAGTTTTCGTATCAATGATTATGCCTTGCACGGAAGGTTTGGCCCCCACGACGATTTTTCCCACCATAAAGGCGATCGCAAGCACCAAATAGGCAATCAACGTGACACACAATCCGATCCGATGGTCGTAAGCCCATTCTCCCGCATCGGTTTTTTTCTGCTCGAAGGGAAGCTGCAATTTCGGAGGACGAGGAGTTCTGTCGGGTGATGCCACGGAATTTCGGTTTATCAATAATTTAGGCAAAAATACGATTTTTGAATAATATTTCCTATATTTGCGCGCAAATAATGCGATAAACATTTCCGAAAATGACGGTCGGCCCCACACACGTCGGGACCCGGCAGTCAGCGGGAATGTATGTTGCGATTTGAATAAATTCAGATTATGGCTGCCAAACAACAAACCCTCAAAGCCCCGATCTCGTTTTCAGGTACAGGCCTCCACACCGGCGTCAAAGTGACGATGACGGTACATCCCGCCCCGGAGAACAGCGGCATCGTTTTCCGCCGCATCGACCTGGAAGGCAAACCCGAAATTCCGGCCCTGTGCGACTATGTCACGGATACCTCGCGGGGTACGACCATCGAAAAGGATGGCGCACGCGTTGCGACCATCGAACATATCATGTCGGCCCTTTGGACCCTGGGCGTGGACAACGCCACGATCGACGTCGATGCCGGCGAAACCCCGATCATGGACGGTTCGGCCAAAGAATATGCGAAAACGATCGTCGAAACCGGCCTGCAACCCCAGGAAGCCGAACGCACCTACTACCACGTCACCGAAAAAATGGTCTATACGATTCCGGAAAAAGGCGTGGCCATCATCCTTTACCCCGACGACGAATTCTCCGTATCGCTGCACGTGGACTACAACTCCAAGGTGATCGGCAACCAGTACGCGACCTTCAATCCCGAAGACGACTACGCCTCGAAAATCGCGCCCTGCCGCACCTTCGTCTTCCTGCATGACCTGGAGCCTCTGATGAAAATGAATCTGATCAAGGGCGGCGACCTGGACAATGCCATCGTTGTTGTGGAGAATCCCGTCCCGGACGATCAGCTCGAACACCTCAAGAAAATCTTCAACAAACAGGATATCCGCATCACGGGCGGCTACCTGAACAACCTGGAACTTCGTTTCAACAACGAACTGGCCCGCCACAAGCTCCTCGACCTGCTGGGGGACTTCGCTCTGCTCGGCAAACGCATCAAGGGCCGCGTATGGGCTACCCGCCCCGGCCATTTCGCCAACACGGAGTTCATGAAGCAAGTCAAACAGACTATCCGCCGCGAAGGAGAGAAACCCCGCTTCCAATACGACTGCCGCAAACCGCCGGTTTACGACATCAACGATATCCGCCGCATGCTGCCCCACCGCCCGCCGTTCCTGCTGGTGGACCGCATCTTCTACATCGACGACACGACGGTAGCCGGCATCAAGAACGTCACGATGAACGAGCCGTTCTTCGTGGGACATTTCCCCGAAGAGCCGGTCATGCCGGGTGTGCTGATCGTCGAAGCGATGGCGCAATGTTGCGGTATGCTGGTATTACGCAGTATTCCTGATCCGGAGCACTACTCGACCTATTTCATGAAGATCGACGGCGTAAAATTCAAGCGCAAGGTGGTTCCGGGCGACACCCTTCATTTCGAAGTTCAACTGCTGGAGCCCATCCGACGAGGCGTAGCCGTAGTCGAAGGCAAGGCCTTCGTCGGCGAAACGCTCGCCTGCGAAGCCACGATGATGGCCCAGATCGTTAAAAATAAAGAGTAACCGCACATGATAAGCAACCAGGCATACATCCATCCCGACGCGAAACTCGGAAAGAACGTAACGGTGGAGCCTTTCGCCTACATCGCCGGCGATGTGGTGATCGGCGACGACTGCTGGATCGGCCCCGGGGCCGTGATCCACGACGGAGCCCGCATCGGCAAAGGCTGCAAGATCCATACGGCCGCATCGATCGCCTGCACCCCGCAGGACCTGAAGTTCGTCGGTGAAAAAACGACGGCCGAAATCGGCGACTACAACGAAATCCGCGAATGCGTCACCATCAGCCGGGGCACCGCCTCCCGGGGCAAGACCGTCGTCGGCAGCCACAACCTGATTATGGCTTACGTGCATATCGCCCACGACGACGTGGTAGGCAGCCACTGCGTCATGGCCAACCGCGTATCGCTCGCCGGAGAGGTCGAAGTCGGCGACTGGGCCGTTATCGGCGGCCACGTAGCCGTACATCAGTGGACCCGCATCGGAGAGCACACGATGATTCAGGGCGGCGCGCTGGTGGGCAAGGACATTCCCCCCTTCATCACCGTCAGCAACAACGATCCGGTACGTTTCGCCTGCGTCAATCGCGTCGGTCTGAGCCGCCGCGGATTCACGCCGGAAACGATCTCACAAATTCACGACGCCTGCCGCATCCTCTTCCAAAGCGGCCTGAACTACCTGAACGGCTGTGAGGAGGTCGAAAAACAGATTCCGCAAAGTCCCGAACGCGACCGACTCATCCGGTTCATCCGCGAATCGCAGCGCGGCATTATCAAGCCCTACTCTCCGAGCAACGAAAAAGACGAATAATTTTTCAACACAAAGGTTTGAAAATAGGAAAACATTCGCTATATTTGTAGCGTAAACGGGTATAAAGAGGTAAGGGGACGAGCAAGTCCCCTTATTTCGTAGATATATTCACCGCTCCCGACCGGCGAATCATCCGCACGATTTTCTCGACCCGCATGCCCTCGCATGCCCATTCCGTCGGGAGAAACCGGCAGTTGCGGGCCATGCGGGGACCCGATTACAGCTCCTGCTACAACAGGGACAAGATTCGGGCGCGAATAGTGCTCCTTGCGATGCAATGTTCGAAGAAAACGCAGGACGCAAGACGATGAAAACGAACGGGAAGCGACGATTCCCTACATTTTCGTCAAAAAGCCGAACGCCTCCGGGCCGGCCGCAAAAACGACTGAACGAACTTCAAGTTTTCGCCGAGGAAGGACAGAGGTCCGGATTTGCACGGACCGCCCGCACCGAAAAACGACTTTATTGATAACATCAGCAAATATGATCGATTGTACGAAAATCACCGAAATAGCCAATGCCAAACTCGTCGGCACCGACCTGTTCGTAGTGGATTGCACCTGTTCGCCCGCCAACGAAGTGGAACTGCTGATCGACAGCGACACCTCGGTAGGTATCGAAACCTGCGTGGAGCTGAGCCGCGCGATCGAGGCCGAATTCGACCGCGACACGGAGGATTTCTCTCTCACGGTAGCTTCGGCAGGCATCGGCTCGGAACTCAAGCACCTCCGCCAATACCGCAAACTGATCGGCAAGCCGGTCGAAGTGCTGCTCAAAAGCGGCGTGAAGATTCTGGCGACGCTCGACGAGGCGGACCAGGAGGGACTCACCCTCTCCTACGAGGAGAAGCAGGCCGTAGAGGGTAAAAAGCGGAAACAGACGGTGCGGGTTACGCGCCGCTACCCTTTCTCAGAGATCAAATACACGAAGGAATACCTCGATTTCAAATAGTGGAAATTCAAAAATAAACAAGATAAAAAACCAATGGATAATCTTAATCTTATCAGCAATTTCGCAGAGTTCAAGGAGCTTAAAAACATCGACAAGGCCACGATGATCGGAGTCCTCGAGGACGTTTTCCGCCACGCGCTTCAGAAGCAGTTCGAGACGGACGAGAATTTCGACGTGATCATCAACCCGGAAAAGGGCGACCTGGAGATCTGGCGAAACCGTACGGTCGTGGAGGACGGCGCGGTGGAGAATCCGAACATGCAAATCGCCGTATCGGAGGTTAAGGCCATCGATCCGACCTACGAAGTGGGCGACGAATACGTCGATCCGATCAAACTTGAATCGTTCGGACGCCGGGCCGTGCTGTCGCTGCGTCAGAATCTCGCTTCGCGCATCCTCGATCTGGAGAAGGCCAACCTTTACGAAAAATATTCGGAGAAGGTCGGCGAGATCATCACCGGCGAGGTATATCAGGTATGGAAGAAAGAGGTGCTGATCCTCGACGACGAGGGCAACGAGCTGATCCTGCCCAAGACCGAGCAGATTCCCAACGACTATTACCGCAAGGGCGACACGATCAAGGCGATCGTCAAGAGCGTCGAGATGAACAACAACCAGCCGCGCATCATCCTTTCGCGCACGGCCAACCAGTTCCTCGAACGGCTCTTCGAGCAGGAGGTCCCCGAAATTTTCGACGGTCTGATCACCCTCAAGAAGATCGTCCGCATCCCCGGCGAGCGTGCCAAGGTAGCCGTCGAATCCTACGACGAACGCATCGATCCGGTCGGTGCCTGCGTCGGCATGAAGGGATCGCGCATCTACTCGATCGTCAAGGAGCTGCGCAATGAAAATATCGACGTGGTAAACTACACGACCAACCCGCAGTTAATGATCCAGCGTGCCCTGAACCCCGCGAAGATTTCGAGCATCACCATCGACGAGGAGAAGAAGACAGCTTCGGTCTATCTCAAGCCCGACCAGGTATCGCTGGCCATCGGCAAGGGCGGCCTGAACATCCGGCTTTCGAAGATGCTGACCGGCTACGATATCGATGTTTACCGCGAAATCGAGGAGGAAGACGTTGCACTCACCGAATTTGCCGACGAGATCGACGGCTGGGTGATCGACGCCCTGAAAGCCTGCGGCTGCGACACGGCCAAGAGCGTGCTGGAACTGCCCGTCGAAGAGATCGCCGCCCGTGCCGACCTGGAGCTGGAACAGGCACAGAAAGTCGTCGAGATACTGAAAGCGGAATTCGAGGAGTAATCCGTCCCATCGCACAAAAATTAAAACCGATATATGAGTAACGAAAGAAAATTAAGACTTATCCAGGTTGCCAAGGAGTTCAAGGTGGGATTGAATACCATCACGGACTTCCTGCAAAAGAAGGGTATAAAAACCGACGGTTCGCCCAATACGCTGGTGGAACCGGACGTCTATGCCGTTCTGGAGAAGGAATTCGGCGGGAGCCGAATTACCGGCAACGAACGGGAAAGCATCCGGGAGCGAATCTCCCAGAAGCAGGCTACGATCACCCTCGAAGAGGCACAGAAACAGACGCGCGAAGAGGAGCAGGAGGTAATTATCAAAAGCAACGTCATCAGCGTCAAGGACGAACTGCCCCAGCCCAAAATTCTGGGCAAAATAGATCTTTCGCCCAAGCCCAAACCGGCTCCGAAACCGGTAAGCAAACCGGCGGCAGAGCCCGTACCGGAGGCTGCGGCTCCGAAACCGCAGCCGGCACCGCAACCGGCCGCCCCCAAAACGGAAGCGGCACCTGCCTCCGAAACGGCTTCCGCAGCCAAACCCGAACCGGAAGCGGCGCCCAAGAGCGACAACATCTTCCGCCCCGCCGTGCAGACCCTCACGGGCCCGCAGGTACTCGGCACGATGGACGTATCGGGATTCACACCGGGCAACCGCCACAAACGCAAACGCTTGAGTAAAGAGAAAGTGGACGTGACCCGTACGCCGGCAGGCGGCCCCAAGCCGGGCAGCAACGGTAAATCCGCCGCACAGCCCAGCCGCGGACAAGGCCCGCAATCCAACCAACCCCGTCCGGGAGAGAACAAGAAGACCCGCAAGGACAAACTCAAAGCTCCGAAGCCCGTCGTTCGTCCCGAAATCAGCGACGAGGAGGTTTCGAAGCAGGTGAAAGATACACTGGCCCGCCTGACGTCGAAAAACGCCAAGAGCAAAGGTTCGAAATACCGCAAGGAAAAACGCGAAGCCGTAGCCGAGCGCATGAACGAAGAATTCCAGCGCGAAGAGCAGGAACGCTCCATCCTGAAGGTCACCGAATTCGTGACCGTAGCCGAGCTGGCTACGATGATGAACGTTTCGGCGACCGAGGTCATCACGGCCTGCATGAACCTGGGCCTGATGGTGTCGATCAACCAACGTCTCGACGCCGAGGCGCTCGTGGTCGTAGCCGAAGAGTTCGGCTTCAAGACCGAATTCGTATCGGCGGACATCCAGGAAGCCATCGGCGACGACGAACAGGACAGCGAGGAAGACCTCGTGCCGCGACCGCCGATCGTAACCGTCATGGGACACGTCGATCACGGTAAGACTTCGCTGCTGGACAACATCCGCAAAACCAACGTCATCGAAGGTGAGGCAGGCGGTATCACCCAGCACATCGGTGCTTACAGTGTAGAGCTGAACGGCCAGAAAATCACGTTCCTCGACACCCCCGGCCACGAGGCTTTCACCGCCATGCGCGCCCGTGGTGCCAAGATCACCGACGTAGCGATCATCATCGTAGCGGCGGACGACAACGTGATGCCCCAGACCGTCGAGGCGATCAACCACGCCCAGGCGGCAGGCGTCCCGATGGTTTTCGCCATCAACAAGATCGACAAACCCAACGCCAACCCCGACCACATCAAGGAGCAGCTTTCGCAGATGAACTACCTCGTGGAGTCGTGGGGCGGCAAATACCAGGATCAGGAAGTTTCGGCCAAAAAGGGCCTGAATCTCGACAAACTGCTCGAAAAAGTGCTGCTCGAAGCCGAAATGCTCGACCTGAAGGCCAATCCGAACCGCCGCGCTTCGGGAGCCGTCATCGAATCGACACTCGACAAGGGCCGCGGTTACGTAGCTACGGTGCTCGTACAAAACGGTACGCTGCACATAGGCGACGTAATGCTTTCGGGCATACACACGGGCCGTGTGAAAGCGATGTTCAACGAAAACGGCCAAAAAGTGACCGAAGCTGGCCCTTCGACGCCGGTACAGGTGCTCGGTCTGAACGGTGCTCCCCAGGCAGGCGACACGTTCAACGTCATGGAGGACGACCGCTCGGCCCGTGAAATCGCCAACAAACGCGAGCAACTCCAGCGTATCCAGGGCATCATGACCCAGAAGCACGTGACGCTCGACGAAATCGGACGCCGCATCGCCATCGGATCGTTCAAGGAGCTGAATATCATCGTAAAAGGCGATGTCGATGGTTCGGTTGAGGCTATGTCGGGTTCGCTGATCAAGCTCTCGAAGGAGACCGTGCAGGTGAATGTGATCCACTCGGCCGTCGGTCAGATCTCGGAATCGGACGTTCTGTTAGCGGCGGCCTCGAATGCCATCATCGTCGGCTTCCAGGTCCGTCCGTCGGCATCGGCACGCAAGCTCGCCGAAAAGGAGGAGATCGAAATCCGCCTCTATTCGATCATCTACGATGCGATCAACGACATCAAGGATGCCATCGAAGGCATGCTCGAACCGGTGATGAAGGAAGAGATCGTCTGCTCGGCGGAAGTCATGGAGATCTTCCGAATTTCCAAAGTCGGCACCGTCGCCGGATGCGTCGTCCGCGAAGGCAAGCTGACCCGCCACACCCCGATCCGCGTGATCCGCGACGGTATCGTGATCTACACGGGCAAGCTCGGCTCGCTCAAACGGTTCAAGGACGATGTCAAGGAGGTGCTCACGGGTCAGGACTGCGGTCTGAACATCGAATCCTTCAACGACATCCGCGTAGGAGATGTCATCGAAGGTTACGAGCAAGTCGAGGTAAAACGCAACTAACCGAATGCAAGGAATCTTATCTAAAATAAGAAAAAAGAAATGAACACTCAGATTAAATTCACAACGGCAGCCGAAGCCGTGAAAGTCATCAAATCGGGTGACCATATTCACCTCAGCTCGGTCGCTTCGGCCCCCCAGTGCCTGATTAAGGCCATGTGCGAACGCGGCGCCAACCACGAATTCAAGGATGTGCACATCCACCACCTGCACACGGAAGGGCCGGCTCCCTATGCCGATCCGCAGTTCGAAGGCATCTTCCAGCTCGACTCGTTCTTCGTGGGCGGGAACGTGCGCAAAGTGACGCAGAGCGGTTATGCGGACTACATTCCCGTCTTTTTGAGCGAAACCCAGAAGCTCTATCGCAGCGGCACGGTACCTTGCGACGTAGCGATGATCCAGGTATCGACGCCCGACAAACACGGCTACGTTTCGCTCGGCACCTCGGTCGATGCGACCCTGGCAGCCGTGGAAACGGCTCGCACGGTGATCGCGGTGGTGAACAAGCACGTTCCCCGTTCGTTCGGCGACGCGATGATCCACTCGTCGAAAATCGACCTCTTCGTACAGGACGATACCCCGCTGGAAGAGGCGCATTTCACCGAACCCAACGAGATCGAAACCCGCATCGGCAAGCACTGCGCGGCCCTGATCGAAGACGGTGCGACGCTTCAGATGGGTATCGGCGCTATTCCGAATGCGGTTCTGGCACAGCTCGGCAACCATAAGAACCTGGGTATCCATACCGAAATGTTCGCCGACGGCGTTCTCCCGCTGGTGGAGAAGGGTGTCATCAACGGCGAAGCGAAGAACATCGACAAGGGCAAGATGGTTTCCACCTTCCTGATGGGTTCGCAGCGGGTTTACGACTTCATCGACGACAACCCGGGCGTACTGATGATGGACGTGGGATACACCAACGATCCGTTCATCATCGCCAAGAACGACCGCGTAACGGCCATCAACTCGGCACTCCAGGTGGATATCACCGGTCAGGTTTGCGCCGATTCGCTGGGCACGAAATTCTATTCGGGCGTCGGCGGCCAGATAGACTTCATCTACGGCGCTTCGCTGTCGAAAGGCGGCAAGGCGATTATCGCCATGCCTTCGGTGACCAACAAAGGCATCTCGAAGATCGCTCCGGAACTGACCTGCGGCGCAGGCGTGGTAACCACCCGCAACCACATCCACTGGTTCGTCACCGAAAACGGCGCCGTCAATCTCTACGGCAAAAGCCTGCAGGAGCGTGCGCGGCTGATCATCTCGATCGCCGATCCTTCGGCCCAGGAATCCCTGGACCGGGCAGCATTCGAGCGCTACGGACAGCACCACCACTACGTGAAAAACTACATGGGCAAATAATAACCGCCCCTCGAAATGAAAAGCGTCCCTTCACGGGACGCTTTTTTGCATATATACGCACATTCGTATCCAATCGACACAAGGCCGCATCGGACAGGATAGGAAAATGACGGAACGAACGTTACCGCGCAGGCTTATGCAGTCCGAAACGCTCGGCGACGGCGTTGCGGTATTTCCGGGAAACTTCGAGAGTGACCCGCTCTATGGTCACATCCGTCATAGTGACCCGGGACACCCGCTCGGCATTGACCAGCCAAGCACGGTGGATGCGTATGAACCGATCGTCCAACAAACGCTCCCACTGCGAAATCCGGGTTCGCGTAGGATAGAGCCCGCCGTCCGCCGTGTGCAGAAACACTTCCGTGTCGTTGGATTCGACATAGAGCAATTCGCCGACCGGAAGCGTCACCTTGCGGCGCTCCGAGATGAAGCTCACTGTTTCCATCCGCGGCAACCGCGCTTTTATCCAGCGGTCCAGCAGCCTCTCGGGGATAAGGACCGCAGCCAGCAGCAACCCGATGAAAACCGGATTGTAGAAAAGAACGTGGAAAACCATCCCGTCACCGGGCAACCAACCGCTCCAGATATAGCGATGCGCCAACAGCAACGCCAGCCATTCGATGACCAGTATGCCACCCGCAACGCCGGCGACCGCCACGGCCCGACGGTTCGAAGCACGCAGCGCCCCCGGCAACGACAGTTTGGCGCAGAACATCCCGGGCAACATCGTCGTCGAAAGGAACACCCCCTGCCGAAACTCATACCCGCAGCTCGCCATCACCGAAGCGAGCATCAGTACCACCACGCACCAATAGCCGATCATCACCGAATGTCTCATATCCGTCGTTTTCGCACAAAGGCCCGCAACAGACCGCGTCCAGTCGGCGAAACCGAACACCGGAGTACGCCCTGCAGTAGCCGTTTATTGCAAATTTAGCAAAATTCCGGTCGCAACGCAACCTCTCCGGGACGCAACAGCGGCTTTCGACCGGCAAAGAGCGGGATTCGACATTGGATTTGCAGCCGAGTCTCCCTACCTTTGCAATAGGATCGATCCACTCAATGTCAAACCTAAAATCATTACGCAATGAAACGACTGCTTGCAACCGGCCTACTGCTTCTGCTGGCCTCGGTCCCGCTCTTCGCACAGGAAAAGGTCGCCATCGTACCGCCTCCGTCCGCCGACACATCGGCTGCGGCCGATGCCGAATCGACATCGGCGACACCCGGCGAGAAAACCGCCCTCCCGTCCGCCCAAGAGATCACCCGCACATTACCGACCGAACCGGGGAAAGAGCCCCAACTGAACGAGCATGAGATCGCCATTCTGAATCCCGAAACACAAGAGTGGGAGGTCAGCGAATTTGCAATATCGGAAAGCCGACATTCACCGGCCGATCTCTACCTGGAAGGCGGCTACGGCTGGATGACCGCACTCACCCTCTGTCTGATCGCCATGCTCTTCTGCACATGGAAAGCGCCGCGCTGGATCAAGGAGCTCGGATTGCTGGCCTGCACCCTCGGAGTGTTGAGTATGATGATCGGCTTTTACTCCATTCTCCAAATCATCCAGACAACCGGATACTCCGTCACATTCACGCTGCTCTCGGGCGGTCTGCGCGTGGCGTTCATCGCTCCGATCTACGGCCTGATTATCTACGCACTGTCGCTGCTGCTGCGCATCGCCGTAAAACCGCGCATCTGACTCTCCGGCCCGTGCGGGTCGTACCGGGGACATCGATCTTCGGCACGACCCGCACCTGCCACAGCAAAGACGAGTCCCGGGGCAAGCCGAGCACCTCGTACCGCACTCCGGCACCGGACACGCACCGACACGGGCCGCGTGACACAGCTCGATGCAAAATCCCGGACAGATATCCGCATCCCCCGAAACCGTCCTGCCGCAACACCGACGAATTACCGACTATACGACCGCACAATGAGCAAAGCAGCAACGAATCCCCCGATCGCATTGCCGCGACAGGGCGATCGACTTGTTCCGGCATTTGAACGCGACCGCCCCTGCATACCGGTTGAAATGCCGGCCCCTGTCGCCTCCCGGAAACAGAAAAGCCTGCTTCCCAGCAGACTTTTCCACACACAATCTTTAACAAATAAAATTTCTTGGCAAAAATTTTTCTAACCTTTCATCAACCCTATTAACACTTATCCCTTTTCACAATACAAAGATCGTTCTATTCATTATCTTTCACAATCGCCTGAATCGGCTAAAAAACACAGAAAACCATCCCCATTACAAGGGATAAGCCACTAAAAGCCTCCTTTGGAGAGCAGTATAAATCCATAAGACCCTCTGACGCCGCGATAGACCTCTCAAAAAATCACCTCGCCGCAAGACACAACTTACAGACGATAATACCCGGATAATTCTTTATGTCCCCCTCAAAGTTCCCCTATATCCCTACCTGTCCCTATTAGACAACCGTAAAACTCCGGCCGAAATCGGATCGTGTATTTTACATCGAGAGCGTATCGAGATTATGTTGGAACGCCTCCCAATAACGCCCCACCTGATAACCATCGACAAACCCATGATGGAAACTTACAGCCACAGGCATCGTACGGCGTCCCTGCATATCGACCATTATCTTTCCGAATACCGACAAAGGGATATTCTCGCCTGCATTCTGCGGAAACTGGAACTGTAACCCTGTGAAGCTATACCACGGATTCACACTTATAACAAACGTGTCCTTCTCGGAATCGGCTCCGTACGCATCTCCCTCGCCCCGCATCGCGGCTGCAATGATCCCTCGCGCTTCAGCGACGAACTCCTCCAGCGTATCATTATAGGGAATGATAACCGATGCAAAGGAGTGATCCTCACGCGCAACCGCCGTATTGAGCCTGATCCGATCATATAGCCAGACCTTTCCATCGACCTGCCTGTACCTCAATGCCTCAATGGAATTGACAGCCCGTATCGAAGCGTACATCGCATAGTGCGAAAACTTGATACCCAGCGCTTTCGCCCGAATATACGCTTCCGTTACATCGACCTGCGATGTAACACTGTAATAAGGATTGGCGAAATCCCGGAAAAAAAGATAGTTCTCCCGACGATTCCAATTATCAATATCTACCGGATGTTTCATAGTCGCACATAATTATCCCCAAACTTACAAAACATACGGAATTATCCGCGAGTTTTTCGGCGAATAATATGGATCATACATTCAAACCGGCCCGTGGCAGCGAGCGGCATCTTTACCGATCGTCCTCGGTCCCGATTCCATATCGACATATACTCGTCCTTTCCACAATTTTTTTGGAAACAGCAAACTCCGGACTATATGGGATATAGTTGGGTCAGATAATCTGTTTACCAATAAACAAAGTATAGGAAACGATTTGACCGTCGGGTTTTTGAACGGTATATGTAGTTTCTCCCTGAAGTTCCAAACCTTTTCGTTGCTCTTCCCAGGTTATTTCTTTGACAGGACGATTATTTATGGCTACAATTATATCACCGATTTCGATACCGGCTTGCTCCGCGACTCCTCCTTTATATAGGCCATTGACAATCCAGCCACCGCAAATATCCGTACGGTCACCAGTAACCATATGCGTCACCGACGATTGGGCGTAGGTACCCTGATTCTCATTGCGTTTGACCCATACAGAAGAACTTACCGGATCCAAAACAATGTCGTAGAGCGACCAGATCTCATTACCTATTATACCTATATAGGGTCTGTCCGACGATAATGCCCCCTTTTCATTGAGCGAGTAATCTATCACGATATTTTCGAGCGTATCGACCATACAGAATTTTGCAGCCCTTATCGTAACCTCCTCAGAACCGCCGCCGATACCTCCGGCCTGCGTACGAAAATATGCCTTCGGCACATCCATAAAATTGAATGCAGACGCCGTTTCATTCGTGAGAATAATCGTGGAGCCGCACCCTAAATCCATTCTAAACCAACCCTCCAGGCTATTTTCATCGTCGATTTGCAGCGTCGCCTTTACATCGATACGGTTATCCTCGAATCGAGCGTCGAGTTTTACATAATTATCGAGCTGTTCAGCTAACAACGGTTCTTTTAACTGGCGCAAATAGCTCTCGCTGAAATTGATTTCCAGAGGATTCATCAATAGATGAGTATTACCTAACAAGCCGTCAGTGTGCCTCCCGAGGAGATCACGCAACTTAATTATAGGTGTAATCTCGTTTTGGTATTCCCTCGCCCCGCAATGGACTGTAATCGGATCGATGAATATTTCTATGCGTTCAGGCTCGCCATTCCCCGCACCTCCCATTTTAGCCTTACCTTTTCGTCCGAAAGCGTTTTGCAGATTTTTGAGTTTCAAATAATCTTCGTCGAGATAGAGAAAGTCAGCTCCTGTATCGTAAATAAGGGTAACGGGAATAGTATCATTCAAGGTCGATTGCAGGTACAGATGTCCGTCGAAAACAAACGGAATAGCTCCCTCAGGAACAGCAGCAATGCTTTTCAACGAAAATAAAGCAGAGAAAAAACAAACTAAACAAAATATTTTCTTCATAACCGAATCTATTTTTCAGCATCTATCTCTAAATGGCCCCATCTAAGAAACGCTATATTGATTTTATTTCAAGACAATTTAACGAATTCTCTCTATTTTTCAAACGATATTCAGCTCATTAACAGGATTTCGGATTCGGGCGCCATCATTCCCGGCTTTTGGCTGCGTTTATAAACCGCCCCCCCACTACGAATACGTGCTGTAAAGCGTATGCCCACGCCAACCTCCAGGCACAAAATATCAACCTCTAAACCGACATAACCCTCCTTGGCAGGCTCTGCCGCTGAGAGCCAACCGCACGAGGGGAAGGGACACGCAAGCCCGCGAACAAAAAGAAAGCCGGACCCTTGTTCAGGATCCGGCTTGAAGAGGCGGCTACCTACTCTCCCACGCGCGTAGCGCAGTACCATCGGCGTTAGTGAGCTTAACTTCTCTGTTCGGAATGGGAAGAGGTGGAACCTCACTGCTATAACCACCTAAAAGAACTTTTGCTCCAATATATCGGAACTATGCGAATATATCTTTTCGATATATAATCCGTCGCATCCGGTAAATTTGACACGTACAGGAGATGAGATAAAGATTCGAAAAAGAAAGCCTATCGGGTAATTAGTACTGCTCGGCTTTGACATTGCTGTCTTTACACCTGCAGCCTATCAACGTAGTAGTCTCCTACGCCCCTCAAGGGAAGACTTATCTTGGGGATGGCTTCGCGCTTAGATGCTTTCAGCGCTTATCCAGACCGAACGCGGCTACTCGGCAGTACACTTGGCAGCATAACCGATACACCGGAGGTTCGTCCAACTCGGTCCTCTCGTACTAAAGTCAGGACCCCTCAATCTTCCTACGCCCGCAACAGATAGAGACCGAACTGTCTCACGACGTTCTGAACCCAGCTCGCGTGCCACTTTA
>ENA-OYXH01000500-OYXH01000500.1-human-gut-metagenome-genome-assembly--contig:-NODE-500-length-14738-cov-17.058094_pt1 | contig 14738 bp, 13 predicted proteins | sample MGYA00244844_ERZ653420 | MGnify/ENA primary metagenome ERZ653420 (study PRJEB26926, sample SAMN06164998) | human gut metagenome | biome: ENVO:00009003; feature: ENVO:2100002; material: ENVO:00002003... | reverse complement strand
GAGATAGGCTCCGGTCTCGTGGGCTCGGAGATGTGTATAAGAGACAGATATATATGCGTTATGTTATAATCCATTGATATATGATAGTCATAATAATTCTATCCACCACACAATCATAAATGAGGGGCAAAATACCTTTTGACCCTCATATCATTATATTTTTATATACGGAGGAAATAATGTTCAAAAAAGGAGTGGTTCCCTCCCAGGGACTGAGAATTATCATCGTCGGATGCGGCAAGGTAGGCCGTACTCTCGTTGAGCAGCTTGGCAAGGAGGGGCACGACATAACAATTGTCGACAAAAACAGGGAGAGGATTTCCCAGGTATCCAATATCTATGATGTAATGGGTATTGCAGGAAACGGTGCCAGCTACAAGATACTGCAGGAAGCGGGTATTGATGATGCCGACTTAATCATCGCAGTCACAGGCTCTGATGAGCTGAATCTGCTATGCTGTACCATTGCCACACAGGTCGGCAACTGTGCTGCTATAGCCAGAGTCAGAACGCCTGAATACAGCCAGGAGGCCAAATATCTGCGCGACAAGCTTGGTCTTGCACTCATTATCAACCCTGAGCTTGAGGCAGCTATTGAGATGGCTCATATTCTTCATCTGCCGTCCAGCCTTGAGGTGACAAACTTTGCTCACGGTCAGGCACAGCTCATCAAGTATGAGATTCCCGAGGGCAGCATCCTCGACGGAACAAAGCTCATGGATCTGGGCACCAGACACCATGCCAACATACTTATCGGTGCAGTCGAGAGAGATGATGAGGTCACTATCCCATCAGGTGATTTTGTGCTCCGCAAGGGAGACAAACTGTCATTTGTCGGCGAACGCAGACATACAAAGGAGTTTTTCAGCCACATCGGAGTCAATACACACAGCGTAAAAAATACACTGATTATCGGAGGAGGCAAAGCCGCATATTACCTGGCAAAGCAGCTCATATCACGAGGCATAAAGGTCAAAATAATCGAAAATAGCTTCGAGCGCTGTGAGGAGCTTTCCATACTGCTTCCGGATGCTGTCATCATAAACGGTGACGGAACAGAACAGGCACTCTTAAAGGAAGAGGGCATAGAGACCTGTCAGTCATTTGTACCTCTTACCGGTATAGACGAGGAAAACATCATGCTTACACTCTATGCGAAACAGGTTTCCAATGCAAAGGTCATAACAAAGCTTAATCGTATAACTTTTACCAATGTCATAAACAGCCTGGACCTTGGCAGTGTAATCTCGCCAAAATACATCACCTCAGAAGCCATAATTGCCTATGTCCGTGCAAAGAAAAACTCTATGAACTGCAATATAGAGACTCTCTACCACATGTACGACTCAAGAGTTGAAGCAATTGAGTTCTTTGTATCAGAAAACTCAAATGTGACAGACATACCGCTTCGAGACCTAAAGCTTAAAAAGCATCTGCTCATATGCTTCATCAACCGAAACGGCAAAATTATTATACCTACAGGTAATGACTGCATACAAAAAAATGACACTGTCATGATTATAACAACCCATACCGGCTTTACGAATCTTCAGGATATTATGGAATAGTGGGGGAATGATATGAACACTTCAGTAATTCGATATCTTTTGGGATATATTTTAAAGCTTGAAGGCTTTTTGCTGCTTCTGCCATGTATTGTTGCCGGTATTTATTATGAAAAAAGCGGCATCTACTTTTTGATTGTTGCACTCATAAGCATAGCTATCGGTTTTATTTTTTCGGCTAAAAAACCGAGGGATTTTACCTTTTACCTGAAGGAGGGCTGTGCAACAACCGCACTGGGCTGGATTGTACTGAGTATATTCGGCTGTCTGCCGTTTTACATATCAGGAGAGATTCCAAGCTTCACAGATGCTCTTTTTGAGACCATCTCCGGCTTCACCACGACAGGAGCGAGCATCCTGCCTGAGGTAGAATCACTCTCCTATTGCATGAATTTCTGGCGCTGCTTTACTCACTGGATTGGCGGTATGGGTGTGCTTGTTTTTCTTCTGGCAATCATCCCGCTTTCAGGCGGCAGCAATATAAACCTGATGCGCGCAGAAAGCCCCGGACCTTCGGTTGGAAAGCTCGTTCCAAAGATGCGGCACACTGCCAGGCTTTTATACATAATATACTTTGGTCTTACGACTATGGAGATTATTTTCCTGCTTTTCGGGAAAATGCCTCTTTACGATGCCATCTGTACCTCTCTCGGCACAGCCGGAACAGGAGGCTTTGGTATCAAAAACGACAGCTTTTGCGGCTACAATGTTTATTTGCAGTGGGTTGTTACCATATTTATGATACTTTTCGGTGTCAATTTCAACGCTTACTACCTGCTTTTCTTCGGTCACATCCGTGACGCACTTAAGGTTGAGGAGGTCAGATACTATTTCGGTATCATAATAGCATCCGTTGTAGTCATAAGCGTGAATATCGCACATATGTGTACCGGTGTGTTTGACGCAGTCACAAAGGCAGCGTTTCAGGTTGGCTCAATCATCACGACAACAGGATTCTCGAGCACCGATTTCGACAGATGGCCTGAGCTTTCAAAGACACTGCTTGTGCTTTTGATGTTCATCGGCGCATGTGCCGGAAGCACAGGCGGAGGTATCAAGGTATCTCGTATTGTCATCGCTGTAAAGACAATACTTAAGGAGTTAAATGGCTACATTCACCCAAAGAGTGTGAAAAAGCTCACCTTTGAGCACAAGCCTGTAGACCATGATGTTATCAGGTCAATAAATGTTTATTTCATGACGTATGCCGTCATTTTTGTTGTTTCAATGCTGCTTGTTTCCGTTGAAAACTATGATTTCACTACCAATTTCACGGCTGTCGCAGCTACATTTAACAATATCGGACCGGGTCTTTCTCTGGTCGGTCCGACATGCAATTTCGGCTTTTTTAATAATTTCTCCAAATATATACTGATGTTTGACATGCTTGCCGGAAGACTCGAGCTGTTTCCACTGCTCATCCTCTTCCATCCGTCAATCTGGAAGGAATTATTTATTCAAGCAGATAAAAAAGTAAAAGGGAATAGAAAGGAGAAACAAAATGTTCGCATGTAAAAATTGCGGTGGAAATGTAAAGTTTGACATCAAATCAGGCCAGTTAGCCTGTGAATACTGTCATTCACTTTTCGACCCTTACGCGTACGAGGACAAAACCTCTGACGCCGAGGTCCAGAAGGACTTCGAAGCAACCATTTTCACATGCCCTCAGTGCGGAGGAGAAATCCTGAGCACAGACGATACCGCAGCAGGCTTCTGCAGCTTCTGCGGTGCATCGACGGTGCTCTACAGCCGCATGCAAAAGGAGCACAAGCCGGCTTATATCATACCATTTGCCAAGAGTAAGGATGACTGTAAGCAGGCCTACATGAGCCTCATGAAAAAGGCTATTTTCGCGCCAAAGGAGCTTAAGGATCCTAAGTTTATCGATGGATTCAGAGGTATCTACATGCCTTACTGGACATATTATGTAACCCAGAAGGCTCCTATTTCACTTCCGGCGAAAAGATCCCACCGTTCAGGAGATTACATCATTACAGACCATTTCAGGCTCGAGGGAGATCTCGACGCCTACTACAAAGGACTGTCCTACGATGCATCTTCATCATTTGATGACAGCATCAGCGAAAAACTTGCGCCATATGATGTGAAGAATATGAAGCGCTTTACACCGGCATTCTTAAGTGGGTTTTACGCTGATACAGCTGATTTACCATCGACGGTTTACGCAAGCGACGCAATGGATGCAGCCTGCACAAACACAATAAGCGAAATAAGTAAAGAGCCTGCCTTTACCGGCTTGTCAGTCGACAGTGACTCCGCTGCTCTTTCGCCTTCAAGTCTTGGCACTACTGTAAAAGAAACAGATTACTCGATGTTTCCGGTATGGTTTTTGTCGTACCGCAATAAGGATCGTGTGGCATATGCCACAGTAAACGGCCAGACCGGCAAGGTTGTTGCAGATCTGCCTATATCTGTCGGTAAATTCCTGCTAGGCTCACTGATTGCGGCAATTCCGGTATACATTTTATTATGTCTGCTGACGGTTCTCACTCCCGGAATGACTCTCACCATAGTCGGTGTGCTTGCGATTATCGCAAATATCTGTTACTCTCAGGAGCTGACCATGATTGCTGTAAAGGAAGCCGGTACCGAGGATAAGGGCCGTATCGCAAAGGAACAGCCGGAGGCACTTGGTGCAATCAACAACCGCAGACGCCTTAAGGCTGCAAAAAAGGCCACGAAAACCATAAAGAAAAAGACAAACACATCGTTTGTAGCTTACTTTATACTTTTTATATTTGTCATCCAATTTGTTCCTGCTCTGTTTGCAATCATCGCAGGGATCGGAGGCAGCTTTGGCAATGCAGACGGCAGCCTGATTTTATTTGTTATTTTGACCATTATATCATTTATTTTTTCAATCAGAGCCTTCTCAAGCTTTGACCGGATGCCCGGACACAAGGGAGTTGCCGGACTCATCTTTGGCATGGTATCCATGCTTATTGGCGATGCTGTTCTTTTGTTCCAGCCGGTGCTCGATGCATGGTACTATGGCGCAGCTTTTATCATCATCGCCTCAGTGCTTATCACACTGATTAATGTCATCCGCGCATTCAATGTACTTACAACGCGCAAGCTGCCACAGTTTGCCACACATAAGGGAGGTGATGACCGTGCATAGAAATAATTATAAAAGTCCTTTTTTGCATTGTATAAAATGCAGGTACTCAGCTTTATTTACATTATTTTTGCTTGTTACAGTCCTTGTTTTGAGCAGCTCATCAAATGTATATGCCACTGAGACAGCCACAAATTACAATCTAAGCGGAACAAACAAGTCTACCGGCTACGAGTACATCCTTGAGGACTCTGCCAATTTCATTGACGATGCTGTAAAAGGCAGGCTCATCTCACAGATGAAAAAGACAACCGAATACTGCAATATAGCCGTTGTCACCACTACCTCACATCCTTACGGAAGCACTGAAAGCTATGCAGTCAATACCTTTGAAGGCTATTTTGGAAATGGCGCAAACGGTGTCATTTTCGTAATAGACAGAGATTTAGACGAGATTTATCTGGCTTGTGAGGGAAGCACGCAGAGAACCATTCCAAACTCAAAATGTAACTCCATCTGTGACAACACTTATATATATGCCACCTCAAGTCATGATTACGACTATTTCACCTGCTGTACGGAAACAATAGACCAGGTCAACACAGTCCTTGCAGGCGGACATATATCACAGCCTCTCAGATACATTTCAAGTATCTTTATCGCTCTCGCTGCCGGCATGATTTTTTGCTTTGTATATGCATTATCCCTGTCAAAGGGCCGCAAGGCTAAGAGCAACGAGCTCATGGGTGCAGCATTTACAAAGGTAGAGATTCAAAATGCACGCGCACGCTTTATGAACCAGACAAGACACTACAGTCCACAAAGCTCAGGCTCAAGTGGCGGTCACAGCGGTGGTGGAGGTCATAGTGGCGGCAGTCACAGTGGTGGCGGTCACAGTGGTGGCGGTCACCACATCTAACCTCTGATTTTGATAAATACAATACCATCATCAGCCCCGGCAAATGCCGGGGTTGTTTTATTACAAAAAAACACTAAAAAAATCTCAATTTGTGATTGTTTTTAGTACAAATATACTATATAATATTCGTAGTATTTTGAATTGTTTTTAGAGTAGACTTATTTAGTTTTGGGGCAAAAATGATTAAACGCAGATATATGAGAACACGACAATTGAAACCCGGCATGATTATTGATCAGGTCATCAAGGATCCTACCGGCCGTAACCTGGTGGTACAGGGCTCAGCTATCGATGATTATATCATCTCTTCGCTGCTTAAGCTCGGTATAATGTCAGTATACATCCGCGAGGGAAGTGCTGATCCTGACGATCCGGATGCCATACTGTCTCCAAAGGCTGCCGCCATGGTCAAACAGCTGCGTACGGACGACCGTTCCAAGGTCACCTTAAGCGACAGTGTCAGGCAGCGTGTATCAACCGGTGTCCAGTACATCTTCAACAACACTAACTCCGAGGAGCTAACACAGGCAACAAACATGATTGCAGACTCGCTCATGGAGGCCATCAATGAAAACGATGCCATAGCTGTCGATATCAGTTCCCTCAAAACAAGCGATGAGTACACCTTCAAGCACAGTGTGGATGTGGCCACTATTTCAATGATTCTTGCCAAGCAGATGAAGCTGCCTGACAACGAAATCCACGACATAGGTGTATCCGGCCTGCTGCACGATATAGGCAAGACAATGATCCCCAATTAAATTCTAAACAAGCCGGGCAGGCTCACGGATGATGAGTTTAATATCATGAAAAAACATTCCGTGTACGGCTACAATATGCTAAAAGACCGAAAGGATTTAAACAACTCTATACTGATGGGAGTGCTACAGCACCACGAACGCATTGACGGAACCGGATATCCACTCGGCTTTGATTCACCCAAAATCTGTCAGTTTGCAAAGATTCTGTCTGTCGCAGATGTCTATGATGCGCTTATCACAAAGCGTCCGTACAAGGATGCCTTCTCACAGCGCGATGCAGTTGAGATGCTTATGTCCATGACAAACCAGCTTGATATAGGTGTCATGCGTGCTTTCATGAGCAGTATGATTCTATATCCTGTTGATTCAATTGTACAGCTTAGCAATGGTGAAAAGGCAAGAGTTGTAAAAAACAGTGAGTACTACATTCTCCGACCAACTGTTGTCGGCGTCGATTCCGGCAGAGTATACAATCTGGGCAATGATTTGAAGTGCGCAAGTATTATTATACTTTAGACATAATGATTTGAGCCACCTTAAGAATAAAAAAGCTGATGCGTCATGCTTACATGCAGGCATCAGCTTTTTGTTCTAAGTGGTTTTATAGTTATTAATAGCTTGCAAAAATAAAAAGCCCTCAGCACTGTGTACTTAGGGCTTTTTTTAGCAGTCCGTACGGGAATCGAACCCGTGTTTCCGCCGTGAGAGGGCGGCGTCTTAACCGCTTGACCAACGAACCGTGTATTATAATACCATGGTCAATCGGATAATGCAAGCTTTTTTTGAAATTTTTTTAAAAATTTTTATTTATTATTTATCTGCCTTTTTTTCCTTCTTTGCTTTCTTTATACGTTCTCTTTTAAAGCGTTCCTTCAGACTCTCTGTAAATGTCTCGAGATACCTGTTCTCCACCTTTGGATTTCTGAATCCCTGTGCCCTGTTAAGCGCAGATTTCTTTAAAGCACCCATTGAATCGATGACGCGGTCCGCACTGGCTCTGATACGTTTTCTCTTTCTGCGCTCCTCGACTGCCTCCGCAAGCTCCTGTGACCTCTCCTGCGATCTTTCATCTGCCGCCTTCTTACGCTCTTTAACCTCTTCCACCACCTCATCCATATAGGTGTTGAAATTATTCTGCAGATTAACGATTGTCCTACTGAAATCTGTAAGCGCTGACACGGTGATTGCAGTGTCTACAGCTAAAAAGCCCATGAGAAGCAGTGAGAAAAACTCATACCATATAGGTGACATCCAGCCTGTGATGAGCTTCGTAAACGGTGCAATGAAATATACCACTATAAGTCCTGCCACACCAAAGCCTACAGAATATGGAAAACACACCCTGCCGTTTATATTAAGCGGCATGCTGCTGTAATCCCACCAATATGCATGAAACAGCTTCTCAAGCGCCCATGATGTGCCATATTCTAAGACAATGCTTCCCAAAAATGCCACCAGAAATATCTGCCACCATGTAAATGTCGCATCAGTATGAGCAGAAATAAGATCTGCTATCGCAGTGATCGCAACACCTCCGGCTCCGTAAATAGGACAAAGCGGCCCATAGAGGAAGCCTCTGTTTTCCCATTTTTTTGCCCTGATGGTACAGTAGATGCTCTCATATATCCAGCCCATACAGCTAAATATAATAAAATACACAAAATATCTTGATAACCACATATATAATCCTTTCTCCCCGGATAATTTATGATATACAGCAAATGACATTGATTCCCTTATGTCTGCAAATTAAAAATCACTCTCCGGATACATCTCATCTAAGTATATATCATACCATTTTGTACACTCATTTGTCCATGAGTCAGCAACTTTTTCATATTGCAGTCGCAGCTTATCGACATTTTCTTCGTTAAGCTCGCTTTCTGCTTCACATAGCTCTTCATAAACCTTTTCTGCTTCTTCAGCCGCCTTCGCCACCGGCTCCGCTGCAAGTGCAAGCTTCCACTCTAAGTACGCCTCTTCTGTTGAAAGCTGTCTGGTCTCATGTCGCTCCCTCTTTGGGACAGCCGCAAGTGCCTCGACCATCGCAGCATCCTTTGCCTGCATGAGTGCCGGCAGATTGCCATCCTTTGATGCCTTAAGCCTTGAAATATAATGGTCATAGCCAAACGGATAGTACATCACCTTGTCATTTTCAAAGACCAATATGGCATCGGCCACCTGCTTTATGAAATACCTGTCATGCGATACAAAGAGCATGGTGCCGGTATATGCCTTAAATGCCGATTCGAGTGTCTCCTTCGCCGGAATATCCATGTGATTGGTCGGCTCATCGAGTATCATTAAGTTCGGACGGCCTGTCAGAAGCTCTGCGAGCACAAGCCTGGACTTCTCACCACCTGAGAGCGAGCTGATACGCTTTGAGGCATTTGCCCCTCCAAACAGATACATGCCAAGCGTCTTTCTTAAATCCTTCTCCAGAAGTGCCGGAAAAAGCTCGTGAAAATGATCTCTCACGGTCTTATCGCTGTCTATAAGTGCCGACTGCTGGTCAAAATATCCCACCAGCAGATTGCTGCCGAGCTGGCTTGTGCCCTTTATTGGTGGAATAAGTCCTGCCACAGTCTTTAGAAATGTTGATTTTCCTATGCCGTTGTCACCAATTACGGCAATCTTCTGACCACGCCTTATACGAAGCGACAGCTCAAGCAGTACACTGCCGTCGTAACCTATCTTAAGCTCCTTCGCCTCATAGACCCATTTACCGCCCGGAAACTGTGGCTCGATATTGCCTGTAAAAATATGAGCTTCGTCTTCAACCGGCTTTTCTATCAGCTTCATGCGTGCCAGCATGGTCTTGCGTGAGCGTGCAAACGCAGCTTTTTTCGGCTTATGCTTGAATTTGTCGATAAGCTCATTATTGTGCGCAATCTCCGCCTGCTGGCGCTCGTAGGCTTTGCGCTGTATCTGCAGATTTTTAAGTTTCTGCTGCCTGTACTGCGTGTAGTTGCCGGCATATCTGTGCAATGCTCCGTTTTCAAGCTCATATACACCAGTCGCAACTGCATCAAGAAATGCCCTGTCATGCGACACAATGACAACAGCCTTTGGATAGTTAATCAGATAATCCTCCAGCCACTCGACAGTTTTCATATCAAGATGATTCGTCGGCTCATCAAGAAGCAGCAAATCCGGCTTTTCAAGTAAGAGCTTTATAAGTGAAATCTTGGTCTGTTCACCTCCGGAAAAACTGCCGAGTGTACGGCTTTTTTCTTCTTTTTCAAAGCCAAAGCCTGTAAAAAGCCGGTCGTACTCCATCTCGTAGTCAAACCTCTCTTTTGAAAAGGTATCTTTATCCGGGCAGCTCTCAAGCAGTATCTGCTCTACTGTCAAATCCTGATTTGATTTATCCGCCTGTCTGAGCATGTCAATTGTGATGTATCGCGAGGTCACGATTCCAAGACTATTTTTACAGGCAGTCTCTTTGCCATGCGCTCCTGACGACATACCGCGACGGTCATCGCGGTCAAGCTGCAGCTCCCCCGCAAGAAGCCGAAGCAATGTGGTCTTTCCTGCTCCGTTTTTGCCGACAACAGCTATTTTTTCTTTTTCCTTTATATAAAAATCAACATGGGACAGAATCGTCTGACCACCTACCGAAACTGTCCCATCCTTAATCTGGTAAAACATATCTAATTAATATCCTTCAAGCTGTCCAAAAGTTCGAGATCCGACTGTAAAACCCTGATATTGGACGTAACCGGCTCCTGACCCGGCTTTGTAACTGTGATTTCAATAACAGAGTCTGCCGGAATGCCGCTGCCGAATGCATACTGTAAAAAGGATACAAACTTTGGATGGTTTGCTGTAAATGTATTTTTTGCTTTCATCATTTTCATTATGCTTGCTGGGTTCATGTATTTTCTCCAATCTTATCTATATGATATCTCTTTTGACGCACATATCTTTACGTTCGTTATATTATACCATGAGTCAATTCTATAATCTATCATTTTAGAATTATTTAATCAACAATCATCTGCTGATATACTGCATAGGTGCCACAATATTTCCTAAATAAAAAATATGCTGTACCTCATATTTCAATATACTAAAAACAGATGACCTACATAACATATATGTAAGCCATCTGCTCTGATGCTAAAACTAATTAAATCGTTTACTCCTTCACGCCTCCAAGTGTGACACCGGCAATAATATATTTTGATAAGAGGAGATATACAACAATAATAGGCACGATAGCTACTGTTATCATCATATAGATTTTTCCCATATCGAAATTCATATAGTCCGCTCCTCGAAGTGTGGCAATCAAAATTGGTACTGTCATCTTGTTCTTTGACTGGATGATCAGGGCCGGTGTGAAGTAGTTGTTCCATGAACCTACAAATGTGAAAATTGCCTGTACTGCAATTGCAGGTTTCATGATTGGCAATACTATATGGTTGAATGTCCTAAACTCATTCGAACCATCAATTCGTGCAGCTTCTACAAGTGATAAAGGAAGTGATGACTGTAGATAGCTGTACATGAAATAGAATACCGCCGGCGATGCTATTGATGGAATGATAAGTGGAGCCCACGAATCATACATTCCCATCTTTGTTATTAAACGCAGGAAGCCCATCGCAGTAACCTGTGTCGGCATAACCAGTATCGCCATGATAAATGTAAATGCAACTTTCTTTAATTTGAAATCGTAAGCATAAAGTCCATATGCTGTAAGCGATGAAAAATATGTACATAAAACTGCACATGAGCCCGATATAATAAGGCTGTTTACTATTCCCCTAAACATAGGGAAGGATCCGTCATTAGCTACAGATTTCAGATTATCCAGGAAATGCCCGCCCGGGATAAATGAGAAGCCCTTCTGCAGCTGTGCATGCGACCTTGTCGCATTGATTATAAGTATTACAAAGAAGAACAGGCATAAAAATGATAATAATATCAAAACTATATGCGCTATAACACTGCGGACATTAATTTTATGTTTTGGTTTCATTATTTAGCCGCCTCCTTTTTCTTTCTTCTAGCTTCTTTTGCAGCTCGCTTTGCTGCTGCCTTTGATCCGTCAGGATCGCTGTCATTTGTCATTCTGTATACGATGAAGCACAGAATTGCGCTGACTATAAACAGATATACCGACAATGTACCGGCCATACCATAGTTCTTACTCTTTAAGTGGTTGTTCAGGAACATGATAAGTGTCATTGACGATCTGTCCGGATTTCCCTGTCCGTTTGTCAGAATCTGAGGTACATCGAACATCTGGAGTCCACCGATGATTGATGTGATGAGTGTATATGCAAGTATTGGTCGTATACTCGGTAAAGTTATATAGAAGAATCTCTGCAATGCATTACATCCATCAAGATCTGCCGCCTCAAATACTTCTGTACTGATACCCATGACTGCTGCCATGAGCATAATAGTCGTATTACCGAACCACATAAGGAAGTTCATGAAGCCGATGAGTGATCTGGTTCCAAATACACTTCCCATAAAGTCGATAGGCTTGCTGATTACTCCCATAGACTGCAGGATTGAGTTCACAGGGCCACTGTTCGAGAACAGTGTAAAGAACAAAAGTGCAAATGCAGATGCCATGATCAGGTTTGGCAGATAAATTACTACCTTAAAAAACTGTAATTTATATAATTATCTCTCTAACTTCCCCATTTTATAGGCTTTCCCGCCTGTCCATTAGTGAAATGATATGTAGTTTCCCTTATTTTTACCCTTATGAGATAATCACAAGGGAAATAAGGGAATTTTTTTAATCATTGCCTACCACTTTATCAAGAAGCCTAACTGATTTTCGTTTAGCATCTCTTGTGGAGTGAGCATAGACATTCATTGTGGTACTTACATCTGAGTGTCCTAACAGTTCCTGCACATCTTTTGGGGCAGCTCCATTTGCTAAAAGGTTGCTTGTATAGGTGTGACGTAACTGGTGGAAATGAAAGCCTTCAAATCCCTCTAATGTTTTTGCCACCTTTCTGCAAACAGTCCCCAAAGTAGTTGGAAGTTCCAGACAACCATCCGGTCTTAAACAGACGAAAGAAATTTCTTTATAATCTGCCGGGACTTCCTCTGTTCTGTCTAAGCAATAATATTCGTAGTACACTCTGTTTTTCTCTTTGACCGCTTTGTAGTAGTTCGTGTGATAAAGTTCTCCGTACTGCATTCGATTTTTTAACTGCTCTTTCCGGGCATTACGGAAAATCTCTACCAGCGTATCTCCAAAATCAACAATCCTCACTTTTTTCCGCTTGGTTGGTCCGATGATATATTTGCGCTTTGAGCCATCGTATCGGATGCTGCGTCTTATGGTAAGGCATTGTTCTTCCAGATTTACGTCCTGCCACGCCAAACCGCAGGCTTCTCCAATACGAAGCCCGGCATAATAGGCTATCTGGATTGGAAGTATTGCGGCTGGGTTCTTTTTTTGCAGATAAGCAAGCAATCTTTCATAATCTTCTCGTGAAATTGGTTGGACATTTCCGTCCATATCCTCATCGGAAAACAAATCCACTTCATCCGTCTGATACCGCAGTTTAATATACTGCATGGGATTGAACGTAATATACTGCTTTGGAAATACTGCAAAACGGAAGGACTGCTGCATGACTGCGGAAAAAGAATGGATATAATCTTTGCTGTAACCCTTTCTCTCTTTTCCGTCGGGATGAACTCCCCCGAAGGAAAGCAAATCGAAGAAGGATTGCAAATGTTCAGAGGTTACATTTTTCAGTTTCCGTTCTGCCAATGGGTGTTTCTTGATATTTCGGATTGTTCCGAGGTAATTCTCCACCGTACCATTGCTGAGCGTACCTGTTTTTAATTCCTCCTCTGCCCACACATCCAAAAGCTGTCCGACTGTGAGATTTTCCGCTTTGGCAACAAATTTCTTTTTCTCATAATCATCCATTGCCTGACGGAGCAGCTTTTCAGTTTCACTTTTGCTTTCTGTTCCAACGCATTCTTTCTGAACAAGATTGCCGCTTGCGTCCTCTACATAGAAGCGGTAGTACCATTTCTTTCCTTTTTTTCTTACAGATCCTTTTGCCATAATCGTATGTCTCCTTTCGATATTAGACAATCGGAACTGATGAAATGCTTCGTGCGTGTAAGTATATCATAACTCCGGTTGTCTTACTATACCGATTCGGAATCTTCGTATAAGACTTCTGATAAAAGATTTGCAAGCCTTTGTTCTGCTGTTTTTGGTTTCTTGGAATAGAGCCTTACAACGTCTGCCATCTCATTAAAAGCATTGATGGTGTGAGTGATTTCCCTTAAGAACATAATCTCATTATATTCATCATTCGATTCAAACCCTATTGTTTTGGCAATATCCGTCTGACCAGCATTCCCCTTGAAGTTTTTGCAGGCGAACTGGAAGGAATCCAAAAACAGACCATATTGTTTTAACATCAGCAGTAATAAATCTTTTGAAAAAGCATCTTCTTCTTTGGTAAGGGCAAGCGGTAACTGTTCCAGAATATCTCCCATCGCATCACGAATCTGTAACTCTCTCTTATCCGTAATGTCGGTTTCATATTCATCTGTTTCCCCTTTGAGCCATTCCACAGATACATGGAGTGCTTCCGAAAGACCTTCCAGCACCATTTTTTTCGTATTGTCAATCGAACCATTCTCATAACGCAGGATTGTAGAAGCGGTAACACCCATCTTTTCTGCGACATAAGGCTGTGTCAGATTCAATTCCAGACGGCGCTGTTTTACTCTGCTGCCTATCAGCTTGCGTAGTTCTTTATCTTTCATGCTGACTGCCTCCTTTTTCGGTATGTATGAATTATAGCATTGTTTTTCTGTAATTGCAATATGCAATATAAAGTTTATTTTTAATATTTCGTAACGCTTGACAAAAAGATGTGAAAAGGATATACTTACATCACAAGAATTGCATAATGCAATTTATAAGGAGGTGATTATATGACGCAAAGAAAAATTGCATTATCCATCGAAGAAGCTGCTGACTATACGGGAATCGGCAGAAACACCTTAAGACAGCTTGTAGAATGGAAGAAACTTCCAGTATTAAAGGTTGGTCGCAAAGTCCTGATTAAAACCGATATTCTGGAAATGTTTATGGAAGCGAATGAAGGTCGTGATTTGAGGGATAGAGGAAATGTAAAAGCCGTAACAAGAACTGCGGCAAATTAAAAAGGCGGCTTCCAAAGAAACCGCCAAAGGTTCTATCAGACCGAAGCCATGATATACCTACACGCAAGAAGATTATACCATGTGCTTCTTCTGATACGCAACCGAGAACTTATGTTTGTAAAAGAAAGGGGAATGTAATCATGGCAAAATCAACAAAAAGTTATGAAGAACGAATGCTTGAAATGGAAAAGAAGGAACAGGAAAGCCTTGAAAAAGCAAAACGATATGCAGTACAGAAG
>ENA-OYXH01000464-OYXH01000464.1-human-gut-metagenome-genome-assembly--contig:-NODE-464-length-15494-cov-4.922858_pt1 | contig 15494 bp, 8 predicted proteins | sample MGYA00244844_ERZ653420 | MGnify/ENA primary metagenome ERZ653420 (study PRJEB26926, sample SAMN06164998) | human gut metagenome | biome: ENVO:00009003; feature: ENVO:2100002; material: ENVO:00002003... | reverse complement strand
AGATAGGCTCCGGTCTCGTGGGCTCGGAGATGTGTATAAGAGACAGAGATAATGCTGACCCTTCACCGCATTGCCCTCTCCGTCATAATGCTTGTTCTGAAGCTGTCGGGGTATATCTCCTGTTTTGCCGTCCTCAACATCCTGCATAGCGGCATTTATACCGAGATACGCACTGTTGGACTTCGGCGATGTCGCAAGCAGAACGACCGCTTCACCCAGCGGTATCCTCGCCTCAGGAAGCCCAAGCTGTAACGCACTGTCAACGCAAGCCTTCACTATCGGCACCGCCATAGGATACGCAAGCCCTATATCCTCGCTTGCTATAACAAGAAGCCGCCTGCAAAGCGAGGTAATATCCCCTGCCGCAAGCAAACGTGCCGCATAATGAAGCGCCGCATTTTCGTCCGAGCCTCTTATCGACTTCTGCAGCCCGGACAGAATATCATAATGATGATCGCCGTCACGGTCGTAGTTCATACTGCTCTTCTGCGTAAGCAGCTTGGCGGTTTCCATCGTCACCGTATCGCCCTCGCTCGAAAGACAGCAAAGCTCTACGGTATTCGCCGCCTTTCTCACATCGCCGCCGCAGCCGTAAGCAATATGGCTTACAACGCCTTCCTCAAGCGTGAACTGCGTGTGCATCTCCTCGCCCATAAGCCTGAATGCACGTTCCACCGCAGGAAGTATATCCTCCGCCGTCACCTGCTTGAATTCAAACACGGTACAGCGTGAAAGAACGGCACTGTATACATAGAAATACGGATTCTCCGTCGTAGATGCAATCAGCGTTATTTCTCCGCTCTCGATATATTCGAGCAGTGTCTGCTGCTGCTTTTTGTTAAGATATTGTATCTCATCAAGGAATAGCAGAATTCCGCCTGCCGCACCGAATGTCCCTAAATTCGCAACAACGTCTTTTATGTCCGATGTCGATGCCTGCGTACCGTTCAGCCTGTACAGGCTCATACTTGTTTTTTGGGCGATAATATTCGCCACCGTGGTTTTGCCCACTCCCGACGGCCCGTAGAATATCATATTGGGTATCTTTCCCCTGCTGATGATATTGTAAAGCGGTTTTCCCTGCGCTAAGATGTGCCTTTGTCCCACAACCTCATCAAGCGTTGAAGGACGTATTCTGTCTGCTAACGGCATAATTCATCTCCTGTAAAATATAAGCCTCCGCCCGTCACAGAGCGGAGGCTGAAATATCATATTACCTTATCAGTCGTTCTTGTGCTTTTCAAGTAAAGCGCTTATCTTCTGGTGAGGATCAATTACCTTGCTGATAGACATATCGTGGTTAAGAGCCATAATCAGATATGACAGATACTTCGACACGTCAACCTCGCAGAACCATTCCCTGCTGAGCAGTTCGGGCGTTCTGTAGGAAAGGTTTGTACCGAACACATAATCGATTTTGCCATCGGCATAAGCCTTGTCAAACGCTTCAAGACCGTTTGTAAAGATAGGATATGTCGCATATGCAAAAATTCTCTTTGCGTTACGCTTCTTAAGCTCGATAGCAATATCAAGCATAGATTCGCCCGATGAAATAATATCGTCCGCAATGAACACATCCTTGCCCTCGACCGAGTTACCGAGATATTCGTGAGCTACGATAGGGTTACGACCGTTCACTATCCGCGAATAGTCACGTCTTTTATAGAACATACCGAGATCTACACCCAGTACAGATGAATAGTACATATTTCTGTTGAGCGCACCTTCATCGGGGCTGACAACCATAAAATGATCCATATCCATCTTGAAGTCATTTACATACTTGAACAGAGCCTTCAGCACCTGATATGTGGGGATTATATTATCAAAGCCCATCAGAGGAACTGCGTTGCACACTCTGGGATCGTGAGCGTCAAACGCAACGATATTGGAAACGCCCATATTCTGAAGCTCCTGAAGTGCTACAGCGCAGTCAAGCGACTCTCTGTAGTTTCTTCTGTGCTGTCTTCCGCCGTAAAGTATAGGTGTGATAACGTTGATACGGTGAGCCTTACCGCCGATAGCCTGTATGATACGCTTGAGATTCTGGAAGTGATCGTCGGGCGACATACGGTTCATTTTGCCGAACAGCGGATATTCAAGGCTGTAATTGCCGAAGTCGGCAATAATATAAACATCATAACCTCTTACAGTATTCTTGATAAGAGCCTTACCGTCACCGGAAGAAAATCTGGGGCATTCATTCTCAATGAGAAAAATATCATAATCGTAGCCTGCTTCCCTTGACCATGTTACAAGGTAATCGTTGACCTTCTTGCCAAGCTCCTCAGAACCGGGTATAGCAATAAGTCCGAGCGGAGCTACTCTCTCCGAGTGATTAAAAATAATATCTCTTGCAGATGCTGTCATTTACAAATTCCTTTCTATATTCAACAATTAACCGATATTTTATACAACACGAAAACGAGGGAATCAATCTCTCGTTCTCGCTTATATGCAATTATTCGTACAGAGGGTACTTTCTGCAGATTTCAGTTACTGTTTCTCTTACCTTGTCGGCGCTGTTGTCAAAGTCGGTCGCAGTAAGATAGATGCACTGTGCAATCTGCTTCATATCGTCTTCCTTTAATCCTCTTGTAGTAACCGCAGGTGTACCGATGCGCACGCCGCTCGTTACGAAAGGACTCTGAGGATCGTTGGGTATAGCATTCTTGTTAACTGTGATATACACCTCGTCGAGCTTCTTCTCAAGCTCTTTACCCGTGATATTGAAAGGCTGGAGGTCAACAAGCATAAGGTGGTTGTCTGTACCGCCCGATACAAGATTGAATCCCTTTTCAAGCAGAGAATCGGCAAGAACGGATGCGTTCTTCACAATCTGCTTTGCATACTCGGTAAATTCGGGCTTCAGCGCCTCGCCGAAGCAAACAGCCTTAGCGGCGATAACGTGCATTAAAGGTCCGCCCTGTATGCCGGGGAATATAGCCTTGTTGATCTTCTTTGCAAGCTCCTCGTCATTTGTAAGGATAAGTCCGCCGCGAGGTCCTCTCAGCGTCTTATGCGTTGTAGTAGTCACAACGTCTGCATAAGGCACGGGCGACATATGCTGACCGCCTGCAACAAGACCTGCAATGTGCGCCATATCTACCATAAGATATGCGCCAACTTCCTTAGCAATAGCCGAGAGCTTTTCAAAATCAATTGCTCTGGGATATGCGCTCGCACCCGCAACAATCATCTTCGGCTTATGTACCTTTGCAAGTGCAAGTATATTGTCGTAATTCAGTCTGCCAGTTTCCTCATCAAGTCCGTAAGGTACGAAGTTGAAGTATTTGCCCGAAATGTTTACGGGAGAACCGTGTGTAAGGTGTCCGCCGTGAGCAAGGCTCATACCCATTACCGTGTCGCCGGGATTCAGCAGTGCAAAATAAACCGCCGTGTTAGCCTGTGCGCCGGAGTGAGCCTGTACATTCGCATACTTTGCTCCGAACAGCTTGCAGGCACGTTCAATAGCGATATTCTCAACTATATCAACGTCCTCGCATCCGCCGTAATAACGCTTGCCGGGGTATCCCTCAGCATACTTGTTCGTAAGAACGCTTCCCATAGCCGCCATAACAGCAGGAGAAACGATATTCTCACTTGCAATAAGCTCAAGATTTCTTTTCTGACGGGCAAGCTCCTTGTCCATTGCGTCAGCAACATCGGGATCTATTCCCTTGAGAAAGCCGATCGTGTCAACTAAATTACTGTACATTTCATTTTTCCTTTCGGTTATTTTAAGCACGCTCTCAGAGCGGCTTTAATTACTTCTGCTTGGAAGTGAAGCCTTCCCAGTCCTTAAGGAACCTGTCAATACCGTTGTCGGTAAGGGGGTGCTTAAGCATCTGGAGAAGTACGTTCATAGGAACGGTTGCAATATCACATCCGAGTCTTGCCGCCTGTGTAACGTGCATCGGGTTACGGATAGATGCGGCGATGATCTCTGTTTCAATGCCCTGTGCATTGAATATGTCAACGATCTCTTCGATAAGGTTCATGCCTTCCATGCCTATATCGTCAAGTCTGCCGAGGAACGGGCTGACAAATGTAGCTCCTGCTCTTGCGGCAAGAAGCGCCTGAGCGGCTGAGAACACAAGAGTAACGTTTGTCTTTATGCCCTTTGCTGTAAGCTGCTTGCAGGCCTTAAGACCCTCCTCGCACATAGGGAGCTTTATAACGATATTCTTATGTATAGCGGCAAGTGGCAGAGCCTCCTCAACCATCTTGTCTGCTTCAAGCGAAATTACTTCGGCGGAAACAGGACCGTCTACGATTTCTGTGATTTCCTTTACTACCTGCTTGAAATCTCTTCCCTCTTTAGCGATAAGAGAGGGGTTTGTGGTAACACCGCAGATAATGCCCATATCATTGGCACGTCTGATGTCATCAACGTTGGCTGTGTCGATAAAAAGTTTCATAGGTACTCCTTTCCGGTTAACCGGACTTAACATAATATTCCTACGGATTACAGCAACACACAAAAGCCGTATTCCGTTACTGACAATATTGCAAATTATACATCAAGTGAAGCCAGCTCGTCAAAGTTTGCCTTCATAGCGGGATACAGCTTCTTGTAAAGCGCATATACCTTTTCGTACTTGGCACTGTTTTCAGCTATAGGCTCCTGTATCTTTTCGGGCTTGATTACCGCTTTGCACGCCTCGGGAACAGAACTGTATATACCTGCGCCTACTGCCGCAAGAAGTGCAACGCCGAGTGCGGGGCCTTCCTTGTTTGCTGTAGTCTTTACGTTGCAGGCATAAAGATCTGCGAGCATCTGCCGCCACAGCGGTGATGTTCCGCCGCCGCCGCAAGCCATCATATCATCAATGCTTATATTCATCTCACGCATAACCTCAACACAGTCACGCAGTGAATAGGAAACACCTTCCATAACGGCTCTGAGCATATCCTTCTTCTTGTGCATTGTGGAAAGACCTACAAATGCACCTCTTACGTTGGGGTCAAGGTGAGGTGTTCTCTCGCCGTTGAGATACGGCATATAGAGCAGTCTGTTTGCACCTATCGGCACACTGCCGGCTTCCTTATCCATAAGGTAGTACGGGTCAACACCCATAGAAGCGGCTGTTTCCATCTCGCTCCACGCAAAATTATCCCTGAACCACTTGAGCGACAGACCTGCGGACTGAGTAACGCCCATAACGTGCCAGCATCCCGGCACAGCACAGCAGAATGTATGTACTCTGCCCTTGGGGTCGATAGATATATCGGAAGTATGAGCAAACACAACGCCGCTTGAACCGATTGTTGTGAAAGCCTTACCGTCCTCTACTACGCCTGTTCCGACAGCGGCAGCCGCATTATCACCTGCACCGCCGACTACGGGCGTACCCTCCTTAAGACCTGTAGCCTGCGCTACAGCCTTTGTAACGGTACCTGTTATCTCAGGGCTTTCATAAACCTTGGCAAGAAGCGACTTGTCGATGCCGAGCTTTGTCAGCACCTCGTCAGACCAGCATCTGCCGGGAATATCAAGCAGCTGCATACCCGATGCGTCTGAAACCTCGGTAGCAAACTCGCCCGTGAGCATAAATCTTATATAGTCCTTGGGGAGAAGAATATGACGGCACTTTTCGTTATTTTCAGGCTCGTTATTCTTTACCCACATTATCTTTGCGGCTGTAAAGCCTGTTATAGCAGGGTTTGCGGTGATAGCGATAAGTCTGTCGTGACCTACCTTTTCGGTGATCTCGACAACTTCCTTGCCTGTACGCTGATCGCACCAGATAATGCTGTTTCTTATTACCTTGTTATCCTTGTCCAACATTACAAGTCCGTGCATCTGTCCCGAAAGACCTACGCCCTTTATCTCGTCTGCGGGAACTCCGCTCTTTGCAACTACGTCACGGATACTGTTAACGCAGGCGTTCCACCAGTCCGCAGGATCCTGCTCGGCATAGCCGTTGCAGGGAGTGTAAAGAGGATAATCGTAAAGCGCCGATGCAACAGGTGTGCCGTCCTCGCTGAAAAGCACTGTTTTTGTACCGGACGTACCTATATCGACACCGAGTATGTATGCCATATCTTTTCTCCTTATTTTAAAAAAACTTCATAGAATTTTACCGTGCAAAATCTTACACGCTCCTTACATAATTATAATCCATCACAACGCAGTTTGTCAATAGAGAAAACCGAAATATCGTCATTAAAAACGCCACCGCCGCCCGTTGAACTCAGCGGTCGGCAAAAGCGGTTGCATGATGCCGACGAAATGGTTACAATCTTGTAACTTTTATTTACTTTGAGGGAAAATATTATATAATTTAATCAGAAAATACATTATTCCGTGGACAATCAGATGCTTTGAATTGTATTATATGCGAATACAGTACACGATTTGCTTACTGCGAAAGGAGCTATTTATGAAACGAAAATTTACATCCCTCACATTAACAAGCGCAATACTCATATCAGCACTCTCACTCTCAGCTTGTCAGTCAAATCAGACCTACGAAACAACGGATCTTATGACAGGCATCAAAGCCGCAAGCCACGAAACCGTAAAACCCGACGATGCTTTTAAAAGCGCATACGGCAATTTCTCTGTCGAACTGCTTAAGAAATGCTTTTACGGCAAATCAAACACTCTTATCTCTCCCCTGTCGGTATCATCCGCACTCGCAATGACAGCAAACGGTGCAAACGGTCAGACCAAAGATGAAATGGAAAAGGTACTCGGGAGCGGAATGCCCCTTGACGAACTGAACAAATATCTTTCATCATTCAGCGGCTCGCTTACATCAGGCGAGAACTTCAAGCTGAAAAACGCAAATTCGATATGGTTCAGAGATGAAGAAAACAGGCTTACCGTTGAAAAGGACTTTTTGCAGAAAAATGCGGATTATTTCGGTGCGGCGATATACAAGCGTGCATTTGACAACGCAACGTGCAAAGAGATTAACAATTGGGTAAGCGACAATACCGACGGTATGATAGACAAAATACTTGACAACATCCCCGATGAAGCGATAATGTATCTTATAAACGCCGTCAGCTTTGATGCAGAATGGGGAAATGTCTACAAGGAAAATGATATTGCGGACGGAAAATTCACAAATTCCGAAGACAAGCTGATGAATGTCACCATGATGCATTCAACCGAAAGCATTTATCTTGAAAGCGACGGCTGTAAAGGCTTTATAAAACAGTATAAGGGCGGAAAATACAGCTTTGCGGCTTTACTTCCCGATAATGATATAGCCTCCTTCATATCCTCCTTATCCGGAGAAAAGCTCTGCAGGATATTAAGCAGTACCGAAAGCTGCAGCGTAGAAACAAAGCTCCCGAAATTCAGCAATGAATATTCAGACACACTGAACAACGCTTTGTCACAACTTGGTATGCCGACAGCATTTGACGAAAACAATGCGGATTTTTCGGGCATCGGCAAATCAACTGTAGGCAATATATCCATCGGCAAAGTCATTCACAAGACTAAAATCGAGGTAAACGAGAAAGGTACTAAGGCAGGTGCCGCCGCTCTTGTAGAAATGGTTGACAATGCGTGTGCTATTAACGAAAAGCAGGTAATCCTGGACCGCCCGTTTATGTATATGATACTCGACAACGAAACGATGCTGCCACTTTTCGCAGGCATATATACAGGCGTATAACGCACAGAAATTGTATAATCTGCATAATCCGAGCTATAATATTTTCTTGACTTTTGGAGTATGTATGCTATAATTTAATTAGCAGAAAACAACAAATCTTTCAGGAAAGGCTGGATGTACAAATGGCAAAGCGCAGAATAGGTATACTGACGAGCGGAGGCGACTGCCCCGGACTTAACGCTACTATAAGAGGTGCGGCAAAAGCTTGTTACTCCATGTTCGGCGAGGACAACGTTGAGATAGTCGGCATATCCAACGGTTTCCACGGTCTGATCCATAATAACTGCCGTATAATGAAGCCGGAGGATTTTTCCGGCATACTCACTCAGGGCGGAACGATACTCGGCACAAAGCGTACACCGTATAAGATGATGCAGGTAATCGAAGCCGACAACATAGACAAGGTCGCTGAAATGAAAGCCACCTATAAACAGCAGAAGCTCGACTGCATACTGACGCTCGGCGGCAACGGAACTCATAAGACCGCAAATCTTCTTTCCGAAGAGGGTCTGAATATAATCGGACTTCCCAAGACAATAGATAACGATATATGGGGAACAGATGTTACATTCGGCTTCCATACCGCAGTAGATATTGCGACTGAGGTCGTTGACAGAATACACACCACCGCCACCTCCCACAGACGTATTATGGTAATCGAGATAATGGGCAACAAGGCAGGCTGGCTGACGCTTTATTCCGGTATTGCAGGCGGTGCGGATATTATTCTTATCCCTGAGATCCCTTATGATATTGATAAGGTCATCGACGCTTGCGAAAAACGTGCGCAGTCCGGAAAGACATTCTCGATAATTGCGGTCGCAGAGGGCGCAATGGATATTGCGGAAGCCGCTATGAAGAAAAAGGAACGTGCGAAAAAGCGTGCCGAAGCGGGTGAAACAACAGTTACAAACCGCATAGCAAAGCAAATTGAAGCCGCAACAGGCTTTGAGTCAAGAACAGTTGTTCCCGGTCATATATTAAGAGGCGGTTCGCCCTCCGCTTATGACAGAGTGCTTGCAACAAAGTTCGGCGCAAGAGCCGCAATGCTTATAAAGCAGGAAAAATACGGCTACACGGTCGCAAAAATCGGCAGTAAGATTTCCGAAAACAAGCTGTCCGATGTAACGATGAAGACAAAGTTCGTTCCAGAAAATGATGAGCTTGTCATCACAGGAAAAAGCATCGGCGTATCTTTCGGCGACTAAGCGGCTGTGAGCCGCTTCAAATTCGCCGTTCTGACGGATTAATTTAGGATCAACCTCCGTTACCGGCGGAATTACACAAAGCAATAAAGCAGATAAGCGGTCACAGCATTTTGCTGTGACCGCTTTAATAATATGTATTGCACCTGAAACTCTCGTCCCATAATAATACAGCCCGACAAAACCAAAAGCCCTCCGAGTTTTTCTCAAAGGGCTTTTAAAATACGGAAAATTTATTCTGTCATGAATATCTCCGACGCACCGCCGAATATCTCACGGGAAAGCTCGGCAGACATATCGGGGTTATCCTTTCTGATGCGCTCGCACCGCTCAAGATAACCGACTATATCAACATTGTTTACCGTCTTTTTGCTTGTTCCCGAAATTATGCGGTCAACGGCAGCTGCCGCCTCCTTATAGAAGTCGCTTTCAAGCATACGCTCGGAAATATCGGCATTTTTATCGGCGCACACAGGCAGATACCGGCTTTCATAGTCAATTATATAGCAATCTGTGCATTTTACAAATATCTCCTCTGCTCTGCTTATCAGATTCTCTTTCTCGGATATAAATTCCGTATCGTCAAAAGGACGGATTCTTCCTGTAATATCCAATCTGTTCAGCGGTAGATATGTTTTCCTTAATATTATATTTTTCCCGTATTTTGCTTTTACGGTTCTTGCAAAATCGGAAATCGCTTTTTCAATAAATTTGCTGTCATCATTTTCCTTGAACGGCTCGAAAACCTCATCGTCTGTCATAAAGGCTCTGTAAGCCATAGAACAGCATAATTCATCAATTGATGCGACATATGCCGACCTATGCCTGTAAATCGGCTTCACAATATCCGAAAAATCGACTAAAAGCCAGTCGCCGTGCGAATTTGCAAAGTATGAGCGTGTAAGCTCGGTAAAAACAGCCGACTTGTCGTCAATATAGCTCAGATCAATATCCGCAGGTTTCTCCGAACATACTGTCAGAGCCGAATAACCGCTTATCACACTGCCCTTTACCGCACCGTCCGCAAGCTCTGAAATGTCGCCGCCGTCCGCCCTGCCAAAAACATCAAGAATCACAGGTCTGTGTTTTTCGTAATATTTACGGGCAAGCTGTGCCACCGCATCCTTGTCTGTGCCTGCCATCCACAGCCTTGCGCACTTGAGATAGAAGCTAAGATCCTTAGTCGAAAGCACGCAGTTTCTGATAATCCCATTTTTGTTGTAAAATGATTCCAGTGCCTTGGCTAGATCGCTTTGTGCATATAATCCGAGCCTTATGATCTCATCAATATCCGCATTCGCAATATCGCCCTTGCGTATAGCGCAGATGCCGTTATAAACCCGCTTCAACACTGCGTTTCTGCCGAAATCATAGCAAGCCCTTATCTCATTGAACGTGACAAGCTCACTGGTTTTCAGCCTGAGAATATCCTTGAATTCCGCACAGATAAAGTCACGGCTCAGCCTGCTTATAAAGTAGTCTACGGCATTGCTTGTGCTAAAGAAGAAGCTGTCCGCCTTGCCTGCCTTTATTATATCAAAGTTTTCAGCCACTTCCGTGAGCCATATTTCAGGGTCGTAGGCAAGCGAGTTGACATAGTTTGCCTTATTGCCGGAGCATATACTTTTGGCAATCAGCGAAATGTTATTGCGGAAATGCTCGTCACGGCATACCGCATAGCTTCTTCCCCTTTTGTTTATCACGCCGGGATAGAACCGTGATATGTCAATGACCTTCGGGGAAACACGTCTTATAAAGTAGTTCTCCATATCAAGAAGCAGCCTGAAGTTGCACGAGCGGTCGGCCGAGCGTACATATCGTCCGTTGACATAGTACAGCTTGGGATCCGTTATGCGTACAAGTATAATCTTCTCCCTGTCGTACACAGCGGTAACCGAATCAATGAACTTGTCAAGCAGAGGCTTCCACACCGCTTCATCCTTTATATCGAGCCGTTTCAGCTGACTTTTGTTTTCCTCGTAGAAACGTGATTGTATAAACGCTTTTCCGCCCGAATAAAGCGAATCTCCGAGCCTGTAAACAGGCGTGGAAACAGCGTAATAAAGGTCTGTTATAAGCGCATCCGCCTTGTTTTCGGCAAGGTATTCGTCATAGCCTTTGGAAAGATTGTAGTAAAGAGGCACAACACCGTCACGGAAGTATTTCTCGTCAACATCGCAGTGCGCTCCGTTCATAGTAAGCTGAGATATGAACAGATGCGAACGGTCGGTTTCAACATCGTTGTCGTCCTTGAAAAGCTCAGAAATCAGTGCCGAGCCGAGAAGTGCAAACGAATGCTGCTCAGGCTTCTCTGCATATCTTGCAAGCTCTATTTTACTGCCAAGTGCCGTTGCCACCTGCTTTTTAAGCGTATCGTATACCGACAGCCCGAAATAACGTGCATTATCATCGGACAAAAGCACCGCTCTGTGTTCCGTGCCGTAATCCTTGAACGCATAAGGAATGTATCCGCAAAGGTCGGTATTCACCTTACCTGTTGCGGTATCACGCTTGAGCCTTACACAAAGTAACGCTCCTATCTTCTCAAAGCGTGTCGCAGGGTCAGCAGGAATAAGCGAGCCGAGCGAATAAGCCACAGGAACACGTCTTCCGTCTGCGCACTCTATAACATCATATTCGGCAATGGCGTTAAGTCCGTTGCCGATAATTATATCTGCTCCGCTCTCCGCAGCCTTTACCGCCTGATTTCTCCACTTAGGCTTTACCGCAGGCGTATGACGTTCATTCCATGAGCAGAAGAAGAATATGTACTCTGCGCCCGCTTTTCTGAGTTGTGACACATACTGCGATATATCCTTGTTCACTGTCGCAGAAATGAATCCGACATTTATATTGTTGATATTTACTATGCTGAACTTTTCTCCGCCCTGTGTGCAGTCGTTCTCGGTTATAACCGTAAGGGGATACTTTTCAAGCGACTGCGGCGCTCTCTGCAGAAGTCCTGCGTTGACGGCAAGTGCGTCTATTCCGCTCTTGCATACAGCGTCGGCAATCGTTGACGGGCAGTTGATGACACGGCTGTCCTCGAATGTATACGCCTTTTTATCGTTAATATCCGTATCAAGCATCGCAACGGAAAAATCAAACGAACCGAATATTCCGCCGAGCGATGAAAAAGCCTCGTCAAAAACGGGCATTCCCTTTGCCGCATTTTTCTGCATTTCAGCCGAAACGGTAATATCGCCGCCTATCATCACGGTGCATTTATGGTGATCGTTGCAAAGCCTGCCGTCCTTGCCGGCAAAGCGCCTTGCATTATAATCACCTGCCGTTTTTCTTATCATCGAATGGTCGAACTGCACTGCCTTAGCGCCTTTGGATTTGGGAAGAACGGCTTCGGCGGGAGCAGAAGAAACGCCCAGCTTTTCCATATGACCGGTCATTATAAAACTGCGTACAACAAACGAAACCTTACCGCTTTTTGTGAAGCTGTCAAGCCTGCAGGAATTCTTCCCGCTGTAGCACACAAAAGAATATTTTCCGCTTTCATTCGAATCGGCATAGATCTTGAATCCGTCACACTGCGAGTTGTATCTCCATGACAATGTGCATATACCGTCGCTTCCGACTATTGCGGTTAGTCTGCGTGGGGTTTCAAGCGGACACGCTATGACGATTTCGGACTCTCCGAAAAAATTATCCGGACCGTCCGCAATTCTGAACGCCTTGACCTTATACTGCATAGGAACGCCGTTTGCACGTTTTTTCATCACGGCAGTAGTGCCTTTTACGTTAATTACACCGACAAAATGATTCTTGCCGACAGGCGACGCAAACACACGGTATCCGTCAGCATATTCAATTTTATTCCAGATAAGCTCTACTACTCCCTCTCCCGTCTTTACGGTAACGGGGAATTTCGGCTGTCTTTCACGAAGTTGCATGAAGTTCATAAGCTATCCTCTCAAAATCAGATATTGCTGAGTATCCAGTTGACAAACGAGGCCCTCTCGCTGTCTACGGGCGTTTCGCTCTGCCGTGTTTTCGGCTTGTCTGTGATTTGCTTGTAATATTCGTTCAGCTTGTCAAAATTCCTGTAGAAATTATAATAACCGCCGATATAATGCTGAACATCGTCTATTCTTATTCTGTAGCTGTCATGACGCACGCAGAAAGTATATACTACCGATTCCGGCACCTTCATATACATTGCAATCTCGGGATAAAGATAGCCGCCAAGCATATAATGCGCACGTCGGTAAATCGTCCTTATAAACGCTTCAAAGTTGAATCTCTGCATATATGACACATATATATTCTTCTCTTTTATCCTCTCATAAAGGCTGAAAGCCGCCATAAGAAGCTCAAGGAATGTATGGAAGGTCGTATCCTGATTGAAAATCTTGTTCAGATTATCGTTTGCATTCTTAAGACCGAAGTTCAGATAGCGTTCCTTCGGGTCGTGGATAGTGACCTCGTTTACCGCATACGCTATCCAGTGGTCGCAAAAACGTGTATAATCATTCTTGATGAAATAATCGAGCGCTTTTTCTGCGGCATCAAGATAACGGTTGTCTTTTGTGATACTGTACGCTCTTGCAAGCGCAAATGTCGCCTCGCCGTCATAGTACACGATTCTGTCACGTTCCTTGCGCTGAAAATCTGGGAAGGATAAAACGTGATAATAGCTGCCGTCCTCTTCCTGCATATCAAGAACAGAGTTTGCAAGAGCGGCTATCAGCTTATCATACCTGTCACTGTCAAATACGGCGGCATATGTGGACAAGGTCACTATAGCGATAGCGTTACCGCCGAGCTTTATTTCATCAGACTTGCGCTCCACAAGATAGGCGTGATCGCTGTCGGAATATTCTATGCTCTGCATAAGGAAGTCTATCGTGCTTTCAATCTTTGGCACAAGCTTCTCGTCCTTTGTGGTGTCGTACTGCATTATAAGACTCCAGATAGTACCGGAATGACGCAGTATGTTATATGTAACGAAATGAAAATCGTTCACGGGATTTACGCCGTAATCAAACTGTCCGTTATCTTTGACGGCATTTGCAAGATATACGGATGACGTTTCTATGACCTGCTTAATATCGCCTTTTGTCAGCTCCGGCACAATTCTTCTGCCGTAGTTTTCCTCATCGGGATATAGCTTGTACAGCTTTTTGTTTTCATCACAGATATATCCGACGGTTGTAAACGATAACACGTTGTCGGGGATTGATTCAAGGGTGGTGCGGCTGCTGAGGAAATCCCTGATTTTATTATCGTCAAGAGTGCCGTTCTTATAGTTTATAAGTCCGCAGCAATTGAGCTGCGCTTCAAGAAGTGCGGTTTCAAAGCCTGTATCGAAGCTGACGCCTTTTTTGAAGAAAAATTCACGGCTTGAGCGTATTTCTTCTTCAAATTCCGCACGGGTACAGATCTTACAGCTGTTTACACAGTCAACCTTTACCCACAGCGGAACAATATCATTATCCGAAACGTACTTTTCGGCACTGTTCATAGCCGAGGCGAATGCCGACGAAAAGTCCTCACCTTCTCCGGTGAACAAATCGGCGGTATGGCTCCCGTCTGTTATGCTGATAAATACAATGTCGTGTCTGAAAAGCGTGCCGTGTTTATAATTGCCCAGTTCTCCCGAAAGATAAGGGTCATTGGTTATGAAATCCTTAAGAAGTTTTTTCTTTGCTCTGAACAGCTTTAAATTACTGCCGATAGGGGTTTTTGCACTCATAGGGTATCCTCCCTGAAGCATATAGATATTTTAATTAGTATACCATGCTTCACAAAAAATGTCAAATGAATTAATTGACCTTTTCGGCTCGGAGTAGTATAATAATGATACAAAAACAAAAGGAAGTGTCGGAATGGATAACAGTAAATACAGAAATTTTGCGGAGAAAAACAAGGAAGATATTATTTCTCTGCTGTCAATGCTTGTAGAAGTGCCGAGCATAGAAGGAAAAGCGGAAGAAAATTTTCCCTTCGGAAAAGAGCCTGCAAAAGCACTCGGAATAATACTTGACAAAGCCGAAGAAATGGGCTTTACGGTAAATAACCATGACAATTATTACGCAACGGCCGACTATCTTCCCGATGGTGAAAGCAAGCCTTCTCTTGCGGTGCTGTGCCACCTTGACGTTGTTCCTGCCGGAAAGGGCTGGACGTATGATCCCTTCAAGGTCACCGAAAAGGACGGTATCCTCTACGGCAGAGGTGTTACCGACGATAAAGGACCTGCGGTATCCGCACTTTACGCTCTGTACAGCATAAAAGAGCTTGGGGTAAAGCTTTCAAAGGGTGTACGGCTGATATTCGGTACAAACGAGGAAAACGGCTCTGCCGATATTGAATATTATCTCAGAAATGACGAAATGCCTTCGATGGTATTTACTCCCGACGCTTCCTATCCGCTTATAAACTGCGAAAAAGGTATGGCAAGGACACAGTACACGGCACAAATGAGCAATGACGACATTTTGGAAATCAGCGGCGGACAGGTGATAAACGCCGTTCCTGCCGAGTGTTACGCAGTTCTCGCTTCAAAGCACGAGGAGGCTGTTTGTTCATATATCGCAAATAACAAGAACAACTGTTGCTTTACCGCAGAACAGACAGAGAGCGGTATAAAAGCTGTCTCTTATACACATCTCCGAGCCCACGAGACCGGAGCCTATCT
>ENA-OYXH01000417-OYXH01000417.1-human-gut-metagenome-genome-assembly--contig:-NODE-417-length-16374-cov-12.228139_pt1 | contig 16374 bp, 10 predicted proteins | sample MGYA00244844_ERZ653420 | MGnify/ENA primary metagenome ERZ653420 (study PRJEB26926, sample SAMN06164998) | human gut metagenome | biome: ENVO:00009003; feature: ENVO:2100002; material: ENVO:00002003... | reverse complement strand
TCTACACTTATGCGATCGTCGGCAGCGTCAGATGTGTATAAGAGACAGGTATGAACGTTTGCATTATTTTTATTACTGCTACACCCTGCTAAACCACAAAATATTATACAAAATAATATTAGCAATACTTTTTTCATTAGATTTCATCTCCTTATAATAATTAGTTTTAAAAAGGGGAATGTGACTACTATCACATTCCCCTTTCTTAAGAGTTAGTTAGTAATTAACAACTAGCACTAATTTCGTATGGTTTTGCATCTTTGCTTAATTTTACTCTAGCTGTATTAGTAATTGAGATAGTTCCTGACCGATAATCTTTTTTAGGCGTAACTACCATATTTGAACGATAACTAGATTCTTTTGCTCCATTTGTATTTTCCCAATATTTAGTAACTGTATTAACGTTCTGCCAAGATGAACCACCACCTGCACTTACACCTGAATCAGAAATGCCCAAATCTATAGAAGCAGAATTTCTAAGAGAAGCAGAACCTCTCCATGTAGTTCTAATAGAAGAAACGGCATAGTTTCCTGAATAAACAGCCGATACTTGATAATCCCATTGATATGTATTTCCTGATGATGTAGCACTGGTAGAACGCCAAGCATTAGAGGTTATAGTTCCTTTTCCACCAGGTATACTATATGATTTTGAATTTTTTGATCTAGGCATAGGAACATTTTGTGAATCATTAGTAGGCGTGTCTGCCAATGTTGCATTTTCCAACTCTTCTTGTGTCAATGCTGGTGGAGTTGTTTCAGCGGCAAATACCGAAGCTATTGGAGTTATACAAAGTATAGTTGCCAGTGCAAAAGATACGATTAATTTCTTCTTTAACATAAATTTATACCTCCTTGAATAATTTAGTGAAATGGAATACTCTATTGTCCTACTTTATTATATGAACATTGGTATCGCTTCCTTTCCTTTTTTATTTTATTTCAGTCATTTTTATTATTTATAGAATATCATATTTTCATTCGTTTATCAACAGCAATATAGTTTTTAAAATCTTTCTGCTTCATGCTATCTAGTTGAAACTGTAATCAGGGTATAATTCAAAAAGAACATACCAAACAGCTCTGCATGGTAAAAAGAAATTTGACATATTATGAAAAACAACATAGAATTGTAATAAAAAAATAAATTATTAAAAGCAAAATTATTTACTTATATTAACAAAGACAAAGATTTAATACAAATCAAGTGCTGTAAGGGGGCTTGTGTTATGGAAAGTTTTAAGCATAAGTTTATACACTCATACACTACCTAACAGCATTTTATCAATAACTGAATATCTCACAGCTTTAAAAGCTCGTACAGACTATATGTTTTGTGCGGGCTTTTTTTGCACCCGAAAAAATTTTTTTCGATTTTTTTCAAATTCCTGCAACAAATCACACCTTACCGTACAGATATGGTGCGGAAAGAGGGATAAACACTTTTCACGTCATAACGGAAAGGGGGTGTGATGATATGAAACCGTCGGACTTCCAAAGAACGATACAATGTCAATTTGAATGCAAGCTCAAACGTGTAGTGAAAGGCATTGTCCTTAATTATCGCAAAGAATTAAAGCGACGAAGAAATAAGGAAATTTCCTATTGTGAACTTCCAGAAATCGTCGTGGAAAAGCTGGCTGTCTGGGACGAATACGAAAGCGATTATACCGCCTTTGATGTGTGCGGTATTGAGGTTCGTGTCCTTGATGATGATTTAGCAGAAGCGATTAAGTATCTGTCTGAAAAAGACAGAGAAATCTTGTTGATGTATTTCTTCTTAGGCATAAGCGATACAGAAATCGGCGACAGATTAAAGATTAACCGTTCAACATCGTTTCGCAGTAGGAAGAACTCAAGAAAAAATTAAAGGAGAACATGAATGATGAATAACACATGCCCGTCATTTTACCTTATCTCGTCGGCTGTGGACGGCAACGTAAATTCGATTGAAAAGATACTGTCATTTTATGACCCGTACATATCAAAATGTTGTTTGCGTCCATTCTATGACAGATATGGTAATGTCTGCATAGTCGTAGACATGGAATTAAAGGGACGTATCAGAGAAGCCCTTATCAAAATGATTTTGGACTTTGACATTCCTTTAGAAACCGAAGAATAACAAGCAGTAACCGCAGAGCATGATTTGTTCCCCCTCTTTCCTGCTCTGCCCCTGCTTTTACATGAAAGCAACATACTTTAGCTGACGGTTCTTTGACAACTGAATAAAGCAGACAGATACGTTTGTGATACAGCGAGCCACGGGGACTGTACGCCATGACCTTTCCGACAAGAAAGCGAGCGACCAACGCAGTTGATCCGAGAGCGACTTGTGGAATGGTCGTTTTGCCATGACCTGCTATCACAGAATAATGATACGTCCGCATGGTGCGGTTCTGCCCACAAGAATGGGAATAGTTGAGATACTAACGAAGCTTTCCAAAGCCGTCTGTCTGCTTCTGTAATATTTTGAAAAATACGCATATTGGATAAGCCTATGTGCGTATGTTGAGAATAGATAGCTAACTAAGGGGGCTGATAACTTGGCTAAAAAAGAACCTGCACAATATATCGTAGAACGGGAATTTTTATGTAAATTTTCTGTAGAAGAATTACTTATCCGTATCGTGAAATCTCATATTAAAAACGCATATCAAGAGGGGAAAACCTTTGAAAATCATGGAAAGAAGCCGTACTTTATTGTATGATATTATTATAGGTACGGCAGTTGAATAGGTGGAAAAATGATTTATCAAAAAGGTTCAAGCTTATTTAACGTAGCTATTTATATCAGATTATCACGAGAGGACGGAGATAAGGAAGAAAGCGATAGTGTAGGAAATCAGAGAAAACTTTTAACAGAATATGTGAATAAGCATGATGACTTTATCTTATATGATGTTTATATTGATGACGGTTTTACGGGAACGAATTTCGATAGACCAGACTTTCATAGAATGATTGCTGACATTGAAGATAACAAGGTAAATTGTGTTGTTGTAAAAGACCTTTCCCGTTTTGGACGAGATTACATTGATACGGGGCGATATTTGGAAAGAATATTTCCAGAGCTTAATGTTCGTTTTATTTCTGTAACAGATAATATTGATAGTATGAAGCAGGCATACGATATGTTACTTCCTATTAAAAATATATTTAACGAACAGTATGCCAGAGATATTTCTAATAAAGTTCAAGCGACTGTAAAATCAAAGCAGAAAGCAGGAGAATTTATCGGAGCATTTACAAGCTATGGCTATAAGAAATCTCCTGCAAATAAGAATAAACTTGTGATTGATGAATATGCGTCCGAAGTTGTGAAACGGATATTTAGTATGTACGCACAAGGGATAGGAAAACAAAGCATTGCAAAAATATTAAATGCAGAGGGTATCCTTTGTCCGTCGGAATATAAAAAGCTCAACGGCGAAAATTATAAGAATTGCAACCGTTTAGAGAAAACTTCCTATTGGACGTATTCAACGGTAAATATCATGTTGAAAAATGAAATGTATATCGGAAACATGATACAAGGGAAGAAACATCAGCGTATGAGAAGTAAACAGCGACCAGTTGAAAAAGAAAGCTGGATAAGAGTTGAAAGTACACATGAACCGATTATAGACCGTCAACTGTGGGATAAGGTACAAAAACTGCTGACGAAAAAGCATAGGGATATTGATTTGGAAACAAACAAAAATATCTTTGCTGGTTTTATCAAGTGTGGCGATTGTGGTCGGGCAATGATGAAAAATTTCTGGCGACGTGCTGACGGAAGTAAGACTTATTCATTTTATTGTGGAACTTACAAAAGAAGCGGAAAGGATTATTGTACTCCGCATACTCTCCCGTTTCAAGTATTGAATGACATTGTTCTGGGAGATTTAAAGCAGATTATCCGCAATGTAGAGAATTTGCAGGAACTTGTAAAATCACAATCTTTCACAGCAACAAAAATCAGAAAATCAACTGACATAGAACTGACAAAGTTAAAAACAGAACTTGAAAGAGTAAAGAAACTGAAAAAGTCAATTTATGAAGATTACAAAGACGAACTGATTTCTAAAGAAGAATTTCTTTCTTATCGAGAGGACTATCAACAAAAAGAAACGCTTTACTCCAAACAGATTGAAACGCTGGAAGAAAAGAAAAAAGAAAGTGTAACAGAAGATGTTTTTGAAACACCGTGGTTAATGCGGTTATTGGAACTGAAAGACATTGAAGAATTAGACAGAGATATTATTGTGGAAATGATAGACCAGATAACAGTTTACGAGAACCGCAAAATCAAAATCTCATATAACTTCGGAAATGAGCTGGAACATTTATTTTCAAGCGTTTACTGTGAGGACTTGGAGAAAAAGGCTATCTAATCTCAATACATTTCTAACTCCCCATATATACTGGGGAATACATATCACAATTTGCGTAAACAACAACCAGCACATGGTGGAAGTGATCCGGGTAAGATTTCCACCTCCGGCGTCATGGAAAAGGATGTCAACCTCAGTATTGCAATGGCTCTTAAACAGCTGTTTGAAAACAGAGGCTTTACTGTTGTCATGACCAGAACCACCGACTGCGACCTCGCCCCGGATAATTCCAAGCATCCAAAGACAGATGATCTCACAAAGAGAACTGCCCTGATGTCTAAAAGCAATGTGGCAGTCAGCATCAGTATCCATCAAAACAGCTTTGAGGACAATTCAAGCTGCGGTCCACAGGTATTCTATTATGAAGCCTCTGATGCAGGAAAAGAGCTCGCATCCTCTGTCCTTGGAGCTTTAAACACTTCTCTTTGTGTCGCAAAGCCACGAAGCATTAAGCCCAATAAAGAATACTTTATACTTAAAAAATCCACATCCCCGACCGTAATCGTAGAATGTGGATTCTTGAGTAATCCTGCTGAGACACTTCTTCTTACTGACAAAAACTATCAGGATGACCTGGCACATGCAATATATATCGGTGTTACAGACTATCTTGCGCAATCACCCTCTGGACATTTACAATAAACTGCTCTGCGATGTGATATAGTCTGGTTGTCTGGACACTTTCACTGCCATCAAGCTGCTTTTTAGTCTCATTATCTGACTCAGTATTCGATTTCATATCTGACATCTTAGACTCTTTTGCAGATATATCATGCTCCAGTGCCACATCTATGCGCACACGCTGTTCACCATCACTTATTCCTGCCTCAAACATAGTGATATTGTCTTCAAACAGCCTTTTAGTCTGCTCATCGTCTGTGACTATCATAGCAGATACTGAGTTTTCCTTTGCCTCAAAATATGCAGCTACCCTGCCGCATTTTTTATCCTCAAGGAATATGTCAACCAGTCCCTTTTTATCTTCACCTCTTACTATGCGAAGCTTCATACCTGTGACCCCGTCTGCAGTCTCTATTGGTACAATATAGTTTTCCTGTCTCGACATATTTGAAGCTATCCTTAGCTGACTGCATAATAGCTTCATCTGTCTGAGGTCTATTGAGCCTGTGTGCCTATCCTCTATAATCATCGAATCCATAACATGCTCTGCTGTATCAGCCAGCGTTTCCTGCGCCTGCGCAAGCTCCTTTGGATTTTTGACCGACTCAGAAAACCGTCTGAGAGTCTCATCCAAAAGAGCCCTTGCCGTAGCACTGTCTCCACGCTCCCAGAGATTTCTTACTGCCTCTGACGGATTTTTCATTAGCCGTGACGCAGCCATGAGGTTTACTGCGGTTGTTTTTACATCATATTTCTCCAGAAAAGCATATACGTTCTCAGGCACCGAAACTGCCTGATTGAACTGTCTTAGCTGTTCTGTGGCATATTGCTCTGACAGTGCGTTATCCTCGCCTGCCTCATATACAGCCTGCCTTAACTGCTCCGGAGTCATATCAAGCCAGCTGTCATACTGCACAAACTCCATTTTCTCAGGTGAAAGTGTATCAAGCACATCCCTTAGGCAGTTTGTATGATATGCGCTTTCTATCTGTGAGTCAATTTTAATGCCCCTGCTTACACTGTCCACTCCGGCAAAGGTATCGTCCACCTTATAGTCCATGGCACTCTTTCCTCGTACCCGGACCGCTGTAAGCAGATTTTTCATTGTAATATCTGCTCCCTGATTAACAAGTGAGCCTATCACAGCACCATCTGACTGCTCCACCTGTGAAATAAGCCTGTATATGCCTATATATGAGTCTCTTTCCTCCTCTGAGATTTCATTTTTCTTTTCAAGCTTCCAGAGAAACTCGCTGAATTTCTCATCCCTTTCGTCAGGATTTTCTGATTTTATCCGTCTGGCAGTGTCACTTATGTCACTCATGCTCATATCAAGCGGTGATATGCCTCTTTTTATCATCTCAATCGTCACCGCCGGTGTCATATCGCTGAATGCTCTCTGCACCTGCTCATCTACAGACTTTATCTGCTTTATATTGTCCTCTGTGATGTCGGTACTATTGTACGCAAGTATCCGCACAGCCCTGCGATTGCTTTCAGATGTATCTATCTGAAGTTCTTTAAGTATATCATCCACATTCTGAAATGCTTTTGATATACTGTCTCCCATATCTGCCCGCGGTGATGTCATAAGAGTCTCATATCCTGAGGCTGCTGCTTCTAATGACTGCTTCATTGCTTTGCCTGCTGTATACAGCTCATACACAGTGTCATCAGCGGATTCCAGGGTCAGTACATACGCCGGCTGCTGCTTCATCTGATTGAAAATATCACAGACATTATTGTACATACGTACCCTATCATCAGATGCCTCTACACTGCTCTCACCAAACAGCGCTCCGTAGTATTTATTTTCCTGCTGCTTAAGCAGCTCCACTACACGTTCAATAGGCTCTGTGTCTATTGAAACTCCTTTTTTTATGAGTGAAAGGTTGGCTTCTGCTGTCATGGAAAGTCTCGCTTCCTCAAGCTTTCTTTGAGCTGTCACAAGCCTTGCTTCCCGGCTGTCTGTAATCTGATTATCCGTAGCTTTATCCGATAAGGCCTTCGATGCTGCACTATCCTTGCCTCTTGCAGCTATAAGCTTTGACAGATTCTCTATCGTGACAGGTATGTTATCTGACTCTAATGTGACAATGTCATCTGCGGTCGCCTCACCTAATACATCACAGGCTTTCTTTGCCATGTCAAATGTCAGACCATCTTGTGACATAGTGGCATCTGTAGCCTTTTTTCCCATTGCCAGTGCTTCTGTCACTGCCCTTGCATAAAAATCACTGCTCACATTTTCTTCTGCTGCGTTGATGCAGTCTACCTGATTCGCAAGCAGCACATTATCAGGTGTAACGGCTATATCTTCATCTATCAGCCATCTGCACTGATTCAGATTCTCATCACTACTGTCTATATGAGCTTCCTCTAATATCTGTTTAAGCTGTGGCTTAAGCTCCTCAAACAGCTCATCTGATATCTCCGTCATTTTGGTTTTCTGCCTGTAATCTTGTACCTGACTGCTGCTGTACGTAGCCTTGTATACATTGGAAACCGTCGGATTCATGTTATTTCTGACCAGATATGCCTTTGTCTCATTGGATATATTTGTAAGGCTCTTTGCCCGGTCTATGGCATCTGTACCTGCCTTTATATTATCATCTGTAGCAGGAATATCATATGCTTTCATCTGATTGACAAGCATGGCCGCTTCAGTCTGGCTTCCCGTGATGTCTGTAAGCTGCTCCATGCTCAGATCATCTCCATATATGGATATATCTACACCTGCCTTTGCCAGCACTGCTTTTATCTTATCGGTCTCAGTGACAATGACATCGTAGCCGTCATCCTTTGCAGCTTTGTAATCATCACTCGTGGTGGTGCTTGCAGTGACAATCATATCATTTCGCCTGTTTTCTGAGGTCTGATTCATGTCATTTAGCAGATTTTCTGCCATATCTGTGTCATCGCTGTTCCCGGCTTCATTTTTAGCCTGTGGTCTTGCATATATAGTATCCGACATATCAACAGAGTTTGACGAACCGACAACAGCCGCCTTTTTTGACATATTGTCACTACTGTCTGTCTTTATGTAGTCTGACACACGCATACCCGTTGTCATGTCATTTATGGTTTTTGTGTCCGTATTTTTCGTATCTGTGCTTTTATTAATCAAATTCTCTATCTGCATATTTCCTGCTCCGTGCCTGCATATATACCATCTCTGCAGCCTTTATTTATGGATATTTTTTTCTCATATGTGAGGGGGTGGTTCTGAATAGTTATCTTTTTATTATATATCGACATATAATACGCAAAAATAAAGACCGCGCCTTAAATTGGCGCGGTCCTTTACCCTGCTGTTTACCGGTATATTAGTATTTAAATACAGCAACTCCGTAAGGCGCAAGTGGATAAGCAAATGAAAATGGTCTGCCGTCACACTCTGATTTGACTGCCTTATAGTCCAGCTTCTTATATGACTGTTTTGCTGCCTTGCCTCTGCCCTTTGCAGCCTTCTTTACAGGCGCTTGTACCGTTTTGCCGGTAAACTTAGGATCCTCACTATCTAAAACGAGCTGATATGTCTTGTGCTTTGGCACTCCGACTCTGTAATCAGGTCTCTCTACCGGTGTGAAATTGATGACAAAGAGCATATTATTCTTGCCATCCTTACTCTTTCTGATAAAGCTGAAGATGCTTCTGTCTGCATCGTTTGCATTTATCCATTCAAAGCCTTCCCAGCTTGAATCCAGCTCATACAGACAGCGGTTTCTCCTATAGAGGTGAAGCAGCTCCTTTACCCAGTTTTGGATCTTTTTATGCTCCGGATTCTCAAGCAGATACCAGTCGAGTTCTCTTTCCTCACTCCACTCCTGCTTCTGTGCAAACTCCTGTCCCATGAAAAGAAGCTTCTTTCCACAGTGTCCCATCATAAATGCATATCCTGCCATGAGGTTCTTGAATTTATCCCCTTCTAAGCCCGGCATTTTGTTGAGCATAGAACACTTCAGATGTACCACCTCATCATGTGACAGTACCAGAATATATTTCTCACTCTCATTATAGCTCATCGCAAATGTCATCTTGTTGTGGTTATTTTTACGGAAATATGGATCCAGCTTCATATAATCAAGGAAGTCATGCATCCATCCCATGTTCCATTTGTAGCTGAAGTTCAGTCCGTCTTCCTCTACCTTGCCTGTTACCTTTGGCCATGCGGTAGACTCTTCGGCTATCATTACAGTTCCGTGATTTCTTCCAAGTATGAGTGTATTGATATGCTTGAAAAACTCTACTGCCTCGAGGTTCTTATTTCCTCCAAACTTGTTTGGCACCCACTGTCCGTCGTTCTTTCCATAGTCAAGATAAAGCATTGACGCAACTGCATCCACACGGAGTCCGTCTACGTGGTAATTTTCTATCCACATAAGTGCACTTCCGATAAGGAAGTTCTTTACTTCATTCTTACCGTAGTCAAATATCTTTGTGCCCCAGTCGGGATGCTCTCCCTTTCTTGGGTCTGCATACTCATATGTGGCTGTTCCATCGAAATTGGCAAGTCCATGCGCATCCTTTGGGAAATGTGCAGGTACCCAGTCGAGGATTACTCCGATATTATTTTTATGGCACTGATCAACAAAGTATGCAAAATCCTCAGGCTCTCCATACCTCGATGTAGGTGCATAGTAGCCTGTCACCTGATATCCCCATGAGCCATCAAACGGATACTCTGAAATACCCATAAGCTCAATATGTGTATATCCCATAGTTTTCACATAGGATATGAGTGATTTTGCAAGCTCCCTGTATGTATAAAAGCCCTCATCATCCCTGCCCGGATGTCTCATCCATGAGCCCGGATGACACTCATATATAGCCATAGGTGAAGAATATACATCAGCATCTGACTTTGCTGCTCTCTTATCCATCCACTCTTTGTCAGTCCATGTGAAGTGCTCGATATCTGTGATGATTGACGCTGTTCCCGGACGAAGCTCTGCATAGTTTGCGTATGGATCCGCCTTGTACAGCTTATCACCCTGTTCAGTGACTATAATAAACTTATACATCTGACCCTTTTGCGCTCCCGGTACAAAAAGCTCATACACTCCCATGGTTTCCGGCTCTACACGCTTCATCTCATGACTGGTCTCATTCCAGTCGTTAAACTCACCAAACACGTATACTTCCCTCGCATGTGGCGCCCAGACGTCAAAGCACACTCCTTTTTTTCCTTTACGCTCAGCTAAGTGAGCACCCATCTTCTTGTAGATATCATAGTGTGTTGCCTGACCAAACAGGTAACAATCCATTGCTGTAAAATTACACATATATATACCCCCCATAAGTATTTATTTTTCCCTGAAATGATCCTCTTTGAGTACAATTCGGTCATCATCTGTATATCGCCTGGCTGTCAGAATACTTATAGCCTTCTTAAGTCCGCTGTGAGCCTCCCTGTCTATGGCCTCGTCAATTATATCCTTGACCTCTGTCAGAGTGGTAGCCTGGTCTATCCTCTCAATATTGCTGATTCTGTTATGCAATGCCAGAATAGCCATCTCATCTATCTTGTACCCAAGCTCTGCAGAGTACGATTTGGCAAACAATACGAGTTCATCATTTGTAAAAATAGGAACCGATATCTTTTCCGTGAACTTGGATGCAAAGCCCTCATCCATTGAGAGAGCCTTCTTTATACCCTTTGATGTATCCTCAAGTATATAGAGTGTTCCTGTAATATCATGCTCCATCAAAAATGATAGCTGGGCAGCTATGCTGCGGTCGATGTCACCGGCTCTTTCTATGATGAGACAGCCTCCTGTTATCTTTCTGACTACCTGCTGCACATCCTTTTTATTGAGTGCGGCAGCATCAATCTTGCCCATCTTTCCTGTAAGCTGTTCACCATCTTTTTGTAATACCTTTATAAAGCTTGTAGCAAGCATTGTCTTTCCGCATCCCTGCTCTCCCTGTATAATAAGGTTGCCTGTGGATGCGTTTTCTTTCCTGTTGAAATGATCAAGCACTGCATTATATGCCTTGCAGATCTGATCCTCCATACCCTTTACCGGTATGAAATATGAAAATATAGCTTTCTGTTCGCTTGTAAGCTCTTTTATATGTTTTGTTTCTTTCAATTTCGAGTCATCTTCTTCGCTGTCTAAATCCTCCGGCAATGAAATATCCGGCATTTTTCTTGTCTTAGCCATATCCAGCTTCTTCTCCAGTCCCGGATTTTTTGCTGTCATCTTGGCTATTTCCTGCTCGATAAATGATGTCACATGATCAAAATCTCTCTTCTCAGAAACGTTTTCTTTCTCCTGTGAAGTCTCATCATCTGATGTATCATCATCGACATTTAACATATCATCTGTTATTTCAGGCATCATGGTAGTCGGCTGCATGAGTATCTCGTCTTTCTCAGACTCCTCTGCCATAATTATATCCTCCGGCTCTCCAACCGGTTCCCTGGCTTCATCTGCAGCCTCTTCAGGTACTTCCCGTGACTCCTGCACTTCTTCTATAGCTTCTTCTATAGCCTCTTCCGGTGCTTCCTGCGGCTCCTGTGCTTCTTCTATAGCCTCTTCCGGTGCTTCCTGCGGCTCCTGTGCTTCGTCTATAGTATCTTCCGGTGCTTCCTGCGGCTCCTGTACTTCATCCACAGTCTCCTCTGCATAAAGCTCCTGCATATCCGGTTTCTGCTCTTCTTCAGGCTCCTTCACGGCAGCTTTCTGCTCTATAATATCAACCGGGACCTTCAAATACTCCTCCTCAAGAAGTTCCTTCGGAGTGACACCTGCATCCAGCTTTGGAATGACATCATTTAGTCTCTCCATGATGTCTCCTGCCTCCTGAAGTGCTCTTGCCTTAGCTGACTCAAGCTTCTGCTGCTCAGCCTCTTTAAGGGCAATTTCAGCCGCATGTCTGGTCTTTTCCCATTCTTCAAGCACATCCTGTATAGACATCTGTCCTGTAATCTGATGCTCAAGCTGAGTCTTTTCACTCATGACCATAGACATCTGTCCGTCAGCGTCTTCACCCAAAAGCTCCTTGAAATTCAACTTAAGTGAACCATCTATCTCTTCATCTGTAGCGATATGCTCTGTCTCTTCCGGCTGCTGTACATACTCTTCCTGCTCCTTTTCGAGCTTGAGATAAGGAATATCCTCAACTATCTTTTTGATGGTATCCATCGTATCAGCAACTTCATTCTTGCCCTTGGCCTCCATGATCTGCTGCATACCCTTGGCAATCTCCTGCTGTAAATTTACAGTATTGAACTTCTCCTGATTTACAGTAATCTGCGGAATAGTTACGTCATCATGCACTATCTCTCCGCCCTTTACCATCTCCATGGCACCTATCTCAGTGACCTCAGCCTCATCCTTTATCTTAGCCGGCTTTTCCTTCTCTGCCTTGAATCGTCTGTACTTTTCCTCCTGAGCCTTGGTAAGTGGCTGATAAAGCATCTTAAGCTCCAGCGCACGCTCCACATATGGTCCGTCTCCGAACCACAGAATGAGCTCATCGCAGGCATCTATACACTTATCGGCTTTTCCGGCCTTGTGGTATAGATATGCAAGCTCATATGCCCACTCCTCAGTGTATTCTTCATCCTTGTACTCTTCAAGAATAGTGATAAGCTCATCAAATGAAGCTCCCTGCCCTTTTTTGATGGCATATCTTAATACATACTTCATATCATCATGAGGCGCTATCTCAACAAACTCATCATAATACTCTGTAGCAGCATCATAATCCCCCATCTTGATGGCGACCTCAGCCAGTCTGTATATAATCATCCTGCCGATTGGTGAACGGTCATAGGCCATTAAAAGTATGTCCCTTGCATCCTGGTATCTTTCGGCCTTCTCGTAGATTTCGCCGATTTTAACGAGTGTATTTACATTTTTAATTTTGTTCCAATTTATGCTATCCGCAATCTCTGCTGCGCTCATATAGCCCTCCTCGGCGCTTAGGGCTTTTATCTGATCCAGCTTGAGATTGTATTCGTATTTATCCACTTATTTCACCTACTCGTATTTAAGCTTATTATTTTTGGTATCTACGCCTGTTGTCTTTGTATAATCCCTTGTGTCCTCAGGAAGCTTCTTTTTCCTGAGAGCATAATTAACAACTCTTTTCACAATATAGTATATCACAGCAAAGGTTGGAACACCAAGTAACATTCCAAGAAAACCAAACATTCCTCCGCCGATTAGTATGGCAAACATAACCCAGAAGGTCGAAAGACCGGTAGATGAGCCAAGTATCTTAGGCCCTATTATATTGCCATCCACCTGCTGCAGCACGACAATAAATATCAGAAGATAAAGCGCATGCCACGGACTCTGAATTACTACTATGAGTAACGATGGAATTGCACCGATAAACGGTCCGAATACCGGAATCACATTTGTGACGCCGATAATCACTGCAACGAGCACCGATGATGGAATCCTTAAAATCAGACATCCGAAATATGCAATCACACCTATAATCAGTGAATCTATAATCTTACCGCTTATGAAGCCTCCAAAAATCTCATTTGTCTTTCTGATCGTCTCAATGATGATATTGCCTGTCTTTGGCTTGCAGACAGCATATATTATCTTTTTGCTCTGTCCTGCGAGAGTCTCCTGAATACTCATCACATAGACCATCACGATTATTCCGATAATAAAATTAAATAAGCCTCTGACTACCGAAATCACACCGGTTGTAATCTGTGCAACATACTTCTGTGCCTCAGGAATTAGCTTTTCTGTGGCATAATTCTCAATGTAGTCGGTTGCATTCTGTAAACCTGTGCTCGCGAGCTCAGCAATTTTGCTGTCCCCGAAATTGCCGTTCTTTATCATGTTAATGAATGCCGCAACATCATTTGGCAGTGTCTTCATAAGTCCCGATATACTTGCTATGACAGAAGGCACAATAGCCGCAATGAGGAGCGAAATAATTGCTACAAGAATAATAACCGAGCCTGTGATTGCAAGAGCTCTTGAAACCTTTCGCAGCTTGCTTTCGCTTTTCATCTTTTTGGAAAGAAGCTTTTTAAAGCATCTTTCCAGCCACAGCATGACAGGATTCATCAGGTATGCAAGCACAAGTCCCATTATAATAGGCATTGCTGCCGCAAGCAGCTTGCTCCATATGCCTGCAAAGCCCTCAAATCTGTACAGTGCAAAGAAAAACAGTATACTGACTGCAAACGTGACAAATACCATGACACCTATTCTGATCAGATGTGGCCATTCCTCACGCCCCGGGTGCGAATTCTGCTTCGCACCCTTATCTGCATTTATCTCAATGTTTGATTTTTTACCAGCTTTTCCGGTTTCTTCCATCGGATTAAACTCTCCTTATTTACGATTATAGTTGATGAGACATCCCTTTAATATTATCTCTCTTTCATCATCTGTGAGCTCACCCATCTTCAGTGTAAATGGCTTTAATTCACCATCCTTGACAACATATGCCTCAAACTCCGTCTTTGCATCCTCGATTTCCTTCTTGATTCCCGGAAGGAAGATATAGTCGAGGTTGTGGAACGGAAGCTCTCCCTCATCGATGATGAATGGAAGCATTCCCCAGTTGATAAGGTTTGAACGGTATCTCTTTGTGGCATACTCGTTTGCGATATTTGCCCAGCCTCCGAGTACCTTCTGGCAGCTGGCAGCCTGCTCTCTTGCTGAGCCGTCACCCGGCTTAACAGCAAAAATTGTGCTTCCGAAGCCCATATTCTCATGGCTTGCCTCAGGGAATTTTTTCTTTACTACTCCCATGATTTCAGCAACCTCAGGAACAGCCTTTCCTGCGCACTCACCACTCTCTATAGCCTTCTGGGCCTTCTGGATTTCCTTTGCTCTGCCTACATACTCAGGATCCTTTCTTGAAAGTGCAAACTCTGCAAGTCCAAGAGGGTTTGAACGATATGAAGATGTCTCTCCTGAAGGAATGAGCTCATCTGTTGTAGTAACAGGATCATGAATCTCTGAAACCACCTTAAGGAGCATATTCTCAGGAAGCGCACTCATTGCCGGCCAGTCCTTGATGTTTGGTCCGAACTGGATTTCAACTGAAGGATCTGCCACTCCATGGCTGTCAAATACACGGTTCTCATATATAGTCTTGTCAAAGAAATATTTTGGCTTTGTAAAGTTGACATCAATATCCGCTGCTGATGTAAGGAAGCCCTTGTTTGCTGCTGTTGCAGCGATTGAACGTGCATCCATGAGTGCCACTGAGCTGATCTGTCCGTTCTGTACCTTAGAACCCTCTCTGTTAGGGAAGTTTCTTGTTGAATGACGGATAGAGAATGCGTTGTTGGCAGGTGTATCTCCTGCACCAAAGCAAGGTCCGCAGAAAGCAGTCTTTACGATTGCACCTGTCTCAAGAAGCTTTGCTACAGCTCCGTTTTTCACAAGCTCCATGTATATTGGAGTAGATGCCGGGTAAACACTCAGTGTAAACTCGTCTGCTCCGATTGAATGTCCGTTTAATATGTCAGCCGCATCGCAGATATTCTCAAATCCACCGCCTGCACAGCCTGCGATGATTCCCTGGTCTACATACAGTTTTCCGTCTCTTACCTTACTCTTTAAATCAAGCTTCACCTTGCCGTCAAAGCTTACCTCAGCTCTCTTCTCACAGTCATCGAGAATATCCATGAGGTTTGCATTGAGCTCATCGATAGTATAGGTATTGCTTGGGTGGAATGGCATAGCTATCATTGGGCGGATCTGGCTTAAATCAATCTCAATAAATCTGTCGTAGTAAGCCACCTCACCCGGATTAAGCTCCTTGTGATCCTCAGCCCTACCGTGAACCTCAAAGAATTCCTTAACCTGGTCATCTGTTCTCCAGATAGAAGAAAGACATGTAGTCTCTGTTGTCATAACATCGACACCTATACGGAAGTCAACGCTCAGATTAGACACACCCGGTCCTACAAACTCCATAACTTTGTTCTTTACGAAGCCGTTTCCGAATACCTCTCCGATAATTGCAAGTGCGACATCCTGTGGTCCAACGCCCTTGATTGGCTCTCCTGTCAGGTAAATACCTACTACCTCAGGCATATCAATATCATATGTCTGTTCAAGAAGCTGCTTAACAAGCTCAGGTCCACCCTCGCCGACTGCCATAGTACCAAGTGCACCATAACGTGTATGTGAATCAGAACCAAGTATCATTTTTCCGCCGCCGGCAAGCATCTCTCGTGCAAACTGATGGATAACTGCCTGATGAGGTGGTACATAGATTCCACCGTACTTCTTTGCACATGTGAGACCAAACATGTGGTCATCCTCATTGATTGTTCCACCAACTGCACAAAGGCTGTTGTGACAATTTGTAAGTACATACGGGATAGGGACTGTCTCTTATACACATCTGACGCTGCCGACGATCGCATAAG
>ENA-OYXH01000245-OYXH01000245.1-human-gut-metagenome-genome-assembly--contig:-NODE-245-length-23320-cov-7.290479_pt1 | contig 23320 bp, 22 predicted proteins | sample MGYA00244844_ERZ653420 | MGnify/ENA primary metagenome ERZ653420 (study PRJEB26926, sample SAMN06164998) | human gut metagenome | biome: ENVO:00009003; feature: ENVO:2100002; material: ENVO:00002003... | reverse complement strand
GATCTACACTTATGCGATCGTCGGCAGCGTCAGATGTGTATAAGAGACAGAACATGCACCACGCAACTTAAATGAACCTGTATATTGCAGGTTTTCCGGTTTCAAATATACCTGACTCTCATTATTTATTTGGGGAGCATATATCAAATCCGTTCTTCTTATCACATTTTTCAGAGCAAACGATGCTCGATAAATACAATCCAATGTTAACATAAAGATAGCTTTTAATTATTTTTTCCGCGCAAAAGTACAAAAAAAGTCGAAATTCAGAAGAAACAAATAAGAAAAGGCACCCAAATACAAATCTTGCATGGATGCCTTTTTCTTATAAATCTTCATCTAGAAAAGTAAAATCAATTCCTCTTTCTTTTAACAAATCGCGAATTTTAGCTATGATTTTTTTATAAAGCTTGAAACAAGTCGATTTACTTATACCTCTCTTTTCGCCCGCTTCTCTAAAACTTAAACCTTTAAAGAATAGGTCTATAATCAATTCTCTCTCAAACAAAGAAAGCTCGAAAAGTATTATTTCCCGTATTATCAGATAAACACGCTCAAACTTCAACAAAAACTTAATTTTTAATGAAGAATATCCTGCCGTATGAGCCGCCACAGCCTCATTATCAAGTGCAACCATAGTGGGAGCATTTTTCTTTCTGCGATAATAATCATTTACCATATTAATTGTTATCGTCATTGCCCATTGAAAAAAACGTCCTCTTTCATGGTACGACTTATCCAATCCTTCTACCACTTTCAACAATACTTCCTGACGTAAATTGTAGACATCTTCCTGATTACGAACGTGTATTTTAATATACGTTTCCACCATCAATGAACATCTGTAAAAAAGAATTTGTTCTTCCTTATCAGTTTTATCATAAAGATGACGAAATCTCACTTTGTTACTAGGGCAAAGTTTTTCCATATGTAAAATGTTTTTAAGTCCTACCTAACCAAAATTACATTAAAAGAAAAGTAGGATAGTTAATAAATAAATTTAGTTCAAAATAAAACCACCATATACCAAAAGAACCCACCTACTTTTAAAATATCTAGCAAATCCTTATTTATGTGACAAATATATATTTTACACAAAATAAACAACAAATCCACAATTTATTTTTACAATACATTACAATTTGATAAAAACAAAAAAGGCGTCAAAAAGAGATTTTTTGTCTTTTTGACGCCTCTTACAGAGACTTAAAAGCTTAATCAAGCTTAAGAACCGCTAAAAATGCCTTTTGAGGAACTTCAACCGTACCAATTTGCTTCATACGCTTTTTTCCTTTTTTCTGCTTTTCCAAGAGCTTACGCTTACGGCTTACGTCACCTCCATAACATTTGGCCGTCACATCCTTACGGACTGCCTTAATGGTTTCACGTGCAATGATCTTTGCACCGATAGCCGCCTGAATCGCAATTTCAAACTGTTGACGAGGTATCAATTCCTTCAGTTTCTCACACATTCGGCGTCCTAAATCATACGCATTATCAAAATGAGTCAACGTAGACAAGGCATCAACCGATTCTCCGTTCAACAGAATATCCAGCTTCACCAACTTAGATGGACGGAAACCTGACTGATGATAGTCAAAAGAAGCATATCCCTTGGAAATACTCTTCAACTTATCATAGAAATCTATCACAATTTCACCCAAAGGCATCTTGTAATGCAATTCTACACGATTACCTGAGATATAATCCTGCTTCACCAGTTCTCCGCGCTTACCCAGACACAACGTCATAATCGGACCGATATAGTCTGTTGCCGTAATAATAGAAGCATCAATATAAGGTTCTTCAATATGATCAATCAGCGTCGGATCGGGCATTCCCCCCGGGTTATGCACTTCCTGCACTCCTCCCTGCTTGTCGTAAATCATATACGATACGTTAGGAACAGTGGTAATCACATTCATATCAAACTCACGATCCAGTCGTTCCTGCACAATTTCCATGTGAAGCAATCCCAAGAATCCGCAACGGAATCCGAAGCCCAGCGCCAAAGAAGATTCCGGCTGGAAAGTCAGAGACGCATCGTTCAGCTGAAGTTTTTCCAAAGAAGCACGCAAATTCTCATAATCTTCCGCCTCAATCGGGTAAACTCCGGCAAAGACCATCGGTTTTACTTCCTCAAACCCATCGATTGCCTTATCACACGGACGACTGATATGTGTAATGGTATCTCCTACCTTCACCTCCTTAGAAGTCTTGATACCAGAAATAATGTATCCTACATCCCCCGTACGCAACTCTTTTCGAGGAACCATATCCATTTTCAATACACCTACTTCATCGGCATCATATTCTTTTCCTGTATTGAAGAATTTCACCTTGTCGCCTGTACGAATCACTCCATTCACCACCTTAAAATATGCAATGATACCACGGAATGAATTGAAGACAGAATCGAAGATTAAAGCCTGCAGCGGTGCATTCTCATCACCAACTGGAGCTGGGATACGTTCTACTACCGCCTGAAGAATATCCTCTACTCCCATACCGGTCTTTCCCGATGCACGAATAATATCTTCACGCTTGCAGCCTAACAAATCAATAATTTCATCCTCCACCTCTTCCGGCATCGCACTGGCCATATCACACTTGTTCATCACCGGAATAATCTCCAGGTCATGTTCCAACGCCATATACAAGTTCGAAATAGTCTGCGCCTGCACACCTTGAGAAGCGTCGACAACCAACAACGCTCCTTCACAAGCTGCAATGGAACGAGACACTTCATATGAAAAGTCCACATGTCCCGGAGTGTCTATCAAGTTCAGAATGTATTTTTCACCTTTATAAGTATACTCCATCTGAATGGCATGACTCTTGATTGTGATTCCACGTTCACGTTCCAGGTCCATATCGTCCAACATCTGTCCCTCTGTGACCTTAATTGTCTGCGTATATTCCAACAAGCGGTCAGCCAGTGTAGACTTACCGTGGTCAATGTGTGCAATGATGCAAAAATTTCGGATATTCTTCATATATAATATTACAACTTATCAAAATTATTGGGCAAAGATACGCAAAAAATGAGATTTTTATGTATGTTTGCCATTGAAACTAATCATAAAACATAAATAACACGTATGAAAAAAACATGGATTATTGTTATCGCAGTAGTAGCTGTTCTTGTGATTTACTGCGTCAGTTCGTATAATTCTTTAGTCACTCAAGAAGAAACCGTAGGCACTGCATGGAGCAACGTAGAAAACCAATATCAGAGACGCTCAGACCTGATTCCTAACCTAGTCAATACCGTTAAGGGATATGCCGCACACGAAAAAGAAACATTTGATGCAGTGGTATCAGCCAGAGCAAAAGCTACCCAGATGACCATTGATATAGAGGACTTGACTCCTGAAAAAATTGAAGCCTACCAGAAAGCACAAGGAGCTGTGGGCAGTGCATTGAGCCGACTGTTGGCTGTGACGGAAAACTATCCGGAACTGAAAGCCAATGAAAACTTTAAGGAACTGCAGGCACAGTTGGAAGGAACCGAAAACCGCATCAGCGTAGAACGTCGTAAATTCAACGAAACTGCACGCGAATACAACACCAGTATCCGCCGTTTCCCGAAAAATATCGTCGCAAGCATGTTCGGTTTTGAAAAGCGTCCTTATTTCGAAGCTGAAGAAGGTAGTGAAAAGGCACCTGAAGTGAAGTTCTAACCTACCCTCTTCACAATGAAACGAATATCTTTATTCGGAATACTCTTTTTACTGACAACTGTCTTCAGCACTTTGCGAGCTGAAGGATACAAGGTAGAAGAGGTTCCCATGGTACACCTGCAAGACCGGACACGGTATGTCAGCAATCCTGACGGAATTCTTAGCGAAGCGGCTGTAGCTGTAATGGATACTACTCTCTTTGCTTTGGAACAGAAAACCGGCATCCAGACCGTGGTCGTAGCCGTACGGCAGATAGAAGGCGGTGATTGTTTCGACTTTGCCTACCAATTGGGAGAGAAAAACGGAGTAGGCCAGAAAGGTAAAGACAACGGATTGGTCATCCTGCTGGTCACAGAAGAAAGATGTATCCAGTTTGCTACCGGATATGGACTGGAAGGTATTCTTCCCGATGCCATCTGCAAACGCATCCAAACCCGTTACATGAATCCCTATTTAAGTAAAGGTGACTGGGATTCCGGTATGGTAGCCGGTATTCAGGCCGTACGACAAGTACTAGATAAAAGTTCCGGAGCTCCCACTCCTCCCGAAGGTGAATCAGACGGACTGCTGATTTTTATCATCCTGGGATGCTGCTTTATCCTTGTACCTGCCTTATTATGGTATTCTGCACGCCAACGGAACAAATGTCCGAATTGCCACAAGCATACCCTGCAACAGGTTTCGGTTCGTACCATTTCACGCATAGGCAGCGTACGTACCGAAGAGATCACCTATCTATGCAGCAACTGCGGACACGTACGTCACACTCACCGAAAAGTCGATGACGACGAATTCCATCACCGGGGAGGCAACGGAGGTCCCTTCTTAGGCGGTCCATTCTTTGGAGGTGGTTTCGGAAGAGGTGGAGGCGGCTTCAGCGGCGGCAGTTTTGGAGGAGGAAGCTTCGGAGGCGGTGGCGCCGGAAGCAGATTCTAATCACAATCAATTACTATACAACGATGTACAACAACACTTTTGGAAATATCTTCCGTCTCACCAGTTTCGGTGAATCACACGGAAAAGCTATAGGCGGAGTTATCGACGGATTTCCGGCAGGTATCGCCATCGACATGGAATTTATTCAACAGGAACTGGACCGACGCCGTCCCGGACAATCGGCCATCACCACAGCCCGAAAAGAGGCCGACCAGGTAGAATTTCTTTCCGGAATATATGAAGGGGTATCTACCGGATGTTCCATCGGATTTGTGGTATGGAATACCAACCAACACTCCAACGATTATGACAACATGAAAGACGTATTCCGTCCTTCTCATGCCGACTTTACCTATACACAAAAATACGGTATACGCGACCACCGGGGAGGCGGACGTTCTTCAGCCCGTGAAACCATCGCCCGTGTCGTAGCCGGCGCCCTTGCCAAACTGGCATTGCGGCAACTTGGCGTTCGCATCACGGCCTTCACTTCGCAGGTAGGAGAATTCAAGTTGGATAAAGACTATACCGCATACGATTTGAGTACCATTGAAGACAATCCGGTACGCTGTCCGGATCAAGAACTTGCCAAGCAGATGGCTGACTATATTTACCAGACAAAAGGAGAAGGCGATACCATCGGTGGTGTCATCAGCTGTGTCATACAAGGATGCCCTATCGGATTGGGACAGCCGGTTTTCGGTAAACTTCATGCCGCCTTGGGCAATGCCATGCTCAGCATCAACGCTGTCAAAGGTTTTGAATACGGACAAGGTTTCAGTCACATGGAGATGAAAGGCAGCCAGCAAAACGATATATTCTATCGTGACGAAGACAAAATAGCCTTCCGCACCAACCGCTCAGGTGGTATTCAGGGAGGTATCAGCAACGGACAGGATATTTATTTCCGTGTAGCCTTCAAGCCGGTAGCTACGGTATTGATGGAACAACCAACAGTCGACATCCACGGCAACGAGACCATTCTGAAAGCCCGCGGACGTCACGACCCTTGTGTGTTACCTCGCGCAGTCCCCATTGTGGAAGCTATGGCAGCTATGACGATACTCGATTATTATCTGCTTAATAAAACTACACATCTGTAAATAAAAATACCATGGAAATCAAACAATACATCCAAGAAAATGAAGAACGGTTCCTGAACGAACTGTTCAGCCTTATCCGCATTCCCAGCATCAGTGCACTTCCTGCACATAAGGACGACATGCTGGCCTGCGCGGAACGCTGGCGTCAGCTACTGCTCGAAGCAGGAGCCGATGAAGCAATGGTCATGCCCTCAGAAGGACATCCGTTAGTCTATGCCGAAAAGCGTGTCAGCCCCGATGCCCCTACCGTACTGGTCTATGCACATTATGACGTCATGCCGGCCGAACCGTTGGAATTATGGAAAAGCCAGCCTTTCGAACCGGAAGTTCGTGACGGTCGTATCTGGGCACGCGGTGCCGACGATGATAAAGGACAGTCCATGATTCAAGTCAAGGCTTTTGAATACCTCGTACGTGAAGGGTTGCTCCGCCACAATGTGAAATTCATTTTTGAAGGAGAAGAAGAAATCGGTTCGCCCAGCCTGAATGCTTTTCTGAAAGCACACAAGGAACTGTTGAAAGCCGATGTGATCTTAGTGTCCGACACCAGCATGTTAGGAGCCGACCTGCCGTCCCTCACTACCGGACTAAGAGGACTGGCTTACTGGGAAATTGAAGTAACCGGCCCGAACCGTGACCTTCACTCCGGGCATTTCGGTGGTGCAGTGGCTAATCCTATCAACGTGCTCTGCGATTTACTTTCAAAAGTCATCGACGCAGACGGACGTATTACCGTTCCTCATTTCTACGATGACGTAGAAGAAGTACCGGCTGCTGAGCGCGAAATGATTGCCCAGATTCCGTTCGACGAGAAAAAATACATGGAAGCCATCGGAGTGAAAGCCCTGAAAGGCGAAAAAGGTTATTCTACATTGGAACGTAACAGCTGCCGCCCGTCATTCGATGTATGCGGCATTTGGGGAGGATATACAGGCGAAGGTTCCAAGACCGTATTGCCTTCTAAAGCCTACGCCAAAGTTTCCAGCCGTCTGGTCCCTCACCAGCAGCATGAAAAAATCTCCCAGCTGTTTGTAGACTACCTCACCCAGCAGGCACCCGACTATGTACAAGTGAAAGTCACTCCTCTGCATGGAGGTGAAGGCTATGTGTGCCCGATTGACCATCCGGCTTATCAAGCTGCAGAAAAAGGATTTGAAAAAGCTTTCGGCAAAAAGCCACTGGCTGTACGTCGTGGAGGAAGTATTCCTATCATCAGCGATTTCGAACAGATTCTGGGTATTAAAACCATTCTGATGGGATTCGGACTGGAAAGCGATGCCATCCACTCCCCGAATGAGAACTTCTCACTTGATATTTTCAGAAAAGGAATAGAAGCCGTAGTGGAATTCCACCAGCAATATAATAAATAAAAAATAGAGCCCTCATTTTCCCAAAAGGAATGAGGGCTTTATAGCAACTATCTTTTTTCAGTACATAACAGATACAACCATTCAGCATCTTTTTGCCAGGCATCATTCTCCTGAATAATCTGGAAGAACAATTGCATCTCCTCTGTATCCTTCTCCGAAAGCCCTTCCACGCCTTTCGTCTGCACGTAGCGTGACACTGCAATTAAACGATAAGGATTAGCTATATTCAGATATAACTCACCAGGACTGGCTCCTCTTTTAAAGAACATGGGCAAAAAATATCTTCCATCAAGAAAGAAATCTGCAAGAAGAACCGCACACACTGGGGGTTCCCCAATCAGTTCTGTTTCCACATACCGAGCCTGTTCCTTAGTAAAAATCCAGTCCATACGATTCTGGTATTTCCCGGAAATATCATATTTCAAGGTAGCAAACCGCACAAAATCAGACTCTCCGACCCGTTTTACCAGTATATCCAGCGAAGCATCTGCATGAAATATCACCCGCATCATTTCTGTGTGTTGAGCCACTCTCTGACCTATCTTACGCAACACATCCCGCACCAGTTCCGATTTCTCCCATGTATTCCCGTTCCATTCTATATCACCTCCCCTCCAAACGAACAAAGACAAGCAATCTTCGCCAAAACGGAAATCATAAGGCGTATCCACTTCAATACAAAAGTCATTTATCTGATAATGACAATTCAAGAACAATTTTTTGCCTTTATCATCCGGTACAAAGCGTCCTTCTACCTCCAAGTCATACGGTTTCCGAGAAGACTTCCCGGAAAAAGTGATTTCAGACACGCCCGGAACCACATCTACTACCAAATCAATCTCGTCTGCATTCAAAGAAGAAATTATCAGTTTCAGCTTTGTAGAATCAGAATTTATGGTAGTGAACTTTACTTTCGGGTGAGCCCAGGAGTCTTTACCACCTAATGCTTCTCCGTTCCATTGCAATTCATAATCAGAACTATAAAAACAAGAATCTCCCAATTCCGTTTGTGGGTTTAGTAAGGGCCGTACCTCCTCTTTACTACAAGAAAGTAAAAACAACAATATGCCGGCAAGCATAAGAAACAATGATTTTTTCATAAGCCTAGATTTTAGTTTGCCAGTAAATATACATGTTTTTACTCAACTACCTATCCCTGCCTCTGCAGAATTACATATTTATAATATTTCACCTCTTATTCTTCCACTATCAGTTCCAGCAGCACCGGAAGATGATCGCTATATCCTCCGTGATACCGCATTCCTTTATAGGTGCGAAAAGGCGTATCCCCTCCATACACATTATCTTCTTCCAACAAAAAAGGGAAACGTAGAATAGAGACTTTTTCTTTTGAAGTCCTTGTACGGGCATCCGGCTGCAACAAACCACCGTTCACCACCATCTGATCCAGTACCCCCCACTCTCCTTTATAGCGATAGGTACCTCCCTGCTGGTTATCCATCAGATTATACAAGGCACGTGATTCCGGCTGTTCAGCCAAAGTAGACACCCGAAGCCCTTCCTGTAACGATTTCCCGTCAGGATAATCATTAAAGTCCCCCATAATGACAAGACGGGGATTCTGCCGTTCAGTCATGACCGAATCAGCAGCCTGACGGATTCTGCGGGCCACCCACAAACGATAGGGATCTGTTTTCTTTGCACCTCCCACACGCGAGGGAAGATGACAGACAAAGACATCCAGCGTATCTCCGCTTACCACACGTCCCGATACATACAGCACATCCCGCGTAGGACGCATACCCAATGAATCTGACGGGATACGAATTTTCTGTGAAGCGAGCAACCGGAACGAGACTGGCTGATACAACAGAGCCACATCGATGCCACGCTCATCAGGCGAGCTGGTCATGACATACTTATAACCCGCCTCACGAAGCGGAGAATAACGAGTCAAACTTTTCAGGCAATAGTCATTTTCCACCTCACACAAGCCCACCAAATCGGGCACCTGTTCCTTTCCTGCTGCCAGTATCACCTTTCCAATCTTGTTCACCTTATCCTGAAAGCGACTATATGTCCAGTTCCGTACACTCCCCGGCAAAAACTCCGTATCCTGCTTTAAGGAATCGTGACGGCAATCAAACAAGTTTTCCACGTTGTACTCCATCACCCGGAACGCATGCTGTGCCTGAGCCGGTGCGGCACTCATGCCGCACACAACCCATAGCAAGCTATAAATTAGTTTTTTCATGAACGAGCCGGAATATTTACCAGCACATCCAGCAGATGACGCCAGAACTTGTCCACCGTAGGAATCAGCATGCGTTCATCCGGTGAATGCACGCCACGCAGCGTCGGTCCGAAAGAAACCATATCCAATGACGGATATTTCTCCAGGAACAATCCACATTCCAGTCCGGCATGAATCGCTTTCACTTTCGGTTCCACTCCAAACAAACGTTTGTAGCTTTCTACAGCCACCTTCAGAATAGCAGACGACGGATTCGGTTTCCATCCCGGATAACCGTCACCGGTCACACAAGTAGCTCCACCCAGTTCAAATGCAGAACGTACCATCTGCGACATATCCTTGCGAGAAGACAGGATAGAACTACGCTGACTGGTCACTACCACAATCTTGCCGTCACGCATCTTCACCGAAGCCAAGTTAGAAGAAGTCTCCACCAAGCCTTCCATATCCTGACTCATGGCATACACTCCGTGATGCACGGCATACAGTGAATGCAGAAAACGTGCCATGGCTTCTTTCTCCATCACCTCCGCACAAGGAGTTTCCGACTCCAGTTCCATGGTCAGATTCGGTTCTGTCACTGCAAATTCATTCTCTACCTCAGCCAGGAATATATTCAATGCCACCCGTACATTTTCTTTATCAGCCATCGGCACGGCACAAACGGCATGGGCTTCTCTCGGAATGGCATTGTGCAAGTTACCTCCGTCAATGTGGCTCAGACGCAAATCATACTGCTTCATCAAGATTACCAGGAAACGGTCGAGCAACTTGTTGGCATTGGCACGGTTCTTATTGATGTCGTCACCAGAGTGTCCGCCGGTCAATCCTTTAACTGCCACACGGAAGAAGAAATAACCTTCAGGAGCTGCTGTCATCGGGCAAGGGAATTCAGCTGTGGTACCAGCACCTCCGGCACAGCCGATAAACAATTCTCCTTCATCTTCCGAATCCAGGTTTATCAGAATATCGCCGCTCATGAAACCTTCTTTCAAGGCAAATGCTCCGGTCAGTCCCGTTTCCTCATCTACGGTGAACAAGCACTCCAGCGGTCCGTGCTGAATATCATCTGCAGCCAGCACAGCCAGTTCAGTCGCCATACCGATACCATTGTCAGCCCCCAGTGTGGTACCTTTCGCTTTCAACCATTCCCCGTCAATGTAAGTTTCAATCGGGTCTGTTTCAAAATTATGTACTGTCTGGTTATTTTTCTCGCATACCATGTCCATGTGCGACTGCAACACCACTTTTTTCAGATTTTCCATACCAGCGGTAGCCGGTTTGCAAATCAAGACATTTCCAGCCTCATCCACTTTATATTCCAGCGCATGGGCTTTTGCAAAGTCCACCAGATAATTTCTGATTTTTTCTTCCTTCTTGGAAGGACGCGGCACACGGCAGATTTCTTCAAAATAATGAAAAACCGATGCCGGCTTCAAATCTTTCTTTTCCATAAAAGTATTTCAATAAACGATTAAAAATTAGATGCAAACAAAAGTTAAATACAGCGTTTTTCCTCACATAAAAGGCTTTTTTAAAGACAAAACCCTGAGGAATCGTGACAAAAACTATATCTTTGCACCACAAAATTAATAGAAATGCTTAAGACTATCCTGATAACTTTGTTAATAGTTGCTATCTGCATAGCGCTATTATCGGTGAAAATACTTTTCAAGAAGAATGGACGCTTCCCTAACACACATGTCAGCGGAAGCAAGGCCATGCGAAAAAGAGGCATCGGATGCGTGCAATCGCAAGACCGTGAAGCCCAGCGCATCAATCCTCACGCCATTCCTGAAAGACAGTCGGCAGCAGCAGAATAATGAAGCTAATAATTAACTAAAAAACGATATCAGTATCATTATGAAAAAAATGAATGTTTTGAAAGGACTCCTGGCTCTTGCCGTAGTATTCCTGTTTGCACAATGCACAGACAACAAAGGAACTTCTACTGAAGCTTCTGCTCCGGCAGTAGCAGGTACAAATATGAAGATTGCCTACGTAGAAGTTGATTCGCTGCTCACTAAATATCGCTACTGGAATGACCTGAACGAACTGATGATTCAGAAGGAAGAAAACATCCGTACGACATTGAATGAAAAAGCAAAAGAACTGGACGGCGAAATGAGAGAATTCCAGCGTAAACTGGAAAACAACGGTTTTGCCAGCCGCGAACGTGCAGAACAGGAAAACGCACGTCTGTTGCAGAAACAGCGTGACTTGCAGCAGTTGCAGGAAAAGCTTTATGCTGACCTCCAAGCTGAAAACCAGAAGAACAGCCTGCAGCTTCGTGATTCTATCAACTCATTCTTAAAAGTATACAACCAGAAAAAAGGCTACAGCCTGATTATCAGCAACACTCAGTTGGACAACCTGTTGTTTGCAGACAAGTCACTGGATATCACACAGGAAATCGTTGACGGCTTGAACGCACGTTACACTCCTAGCACAAAGAAATAAATACTCATTGATTTTATCATACTAAAAAGTCCGGCCATTGCGACCGGACTTTTTTATTTCCTGCAGATGCATCTTTTACATCTCATTGAGCAAGGCATTCAGCTCACTCACCATCAGGGCAGGCGACTTCTTATTCGTCTTTATCCAACCTTCCGGAGTAAATTCCGACAGTTTGGCATTCAGCTTCTTCAACTTTCCGTTTGCTCCCTTGGCTGCCAGTTCTTCCCGAAGAATATGGATTTTCTCACAATCCTGCAAACCTTCCACCAGACGCTCGAAACGGATACTGCTACGCGGACCAGGATAGATGCTGTACGTATCACCGGCTGCCCACGTGCGGAAACGTGAATCGCGCAGCGGATCCATCGGCCAGCTGTTTACTGCCCAGCGAAGATAACCGTCATATCCTCCAGCCACCGCATGAAGCACCGTCCAGGCCGCTTCTGCAGGTTCAGAGAAAGTAAATGTATTTGGGAAAGCCTCCGTACAGCAAGTATACACCGTACTGATTTGTCCTTTCCGTTCACGTTCCGCCTTTACCTCTTCCGGGAACTGATTGCCATAAGGAATACTCAAATAATACAAATCACCCTGAATCTCCTCATGATAATTGCCGGCCAGCGTAATCTTGAATTCCGGATCGGCCGCCTTAATCACCTTAATGGCTTCACGCATGGCCTCCATCGGACGCTCGTCCATAGAAATGGCCGTCTTTTCAAACCACCCCTTCTCACGTAAGTGACGAGAGAAATCTTTCAGGAACGTACCCCAGTATTCAGCGTAGGCCTCCTCGCCCGGAGCAGCCTTGATAAACTGCACGCGGTTGGTAGCCTGATCAAAATAATCAAAGCTCAACGCCCATGGAATCATCGTGTAGCAGCTAATCAAATCCTTGATACCCACTTCGTTCATCATAAATTCCACCCACTTGTCGAACACCGTATAATCGTACACCCACGTACCGTCCAGCTTCTTCATCCGGAAAATCATACTGTCGTAATGGTCCTCCGTCTGTCCGGCCCAAGGCTTGTGCATGATGCTGGCAGTAATGGCCCGCTGCCCTGCATTGGCCAGCATCTTCATGATAGGACGCATAGCGTCAAAATGCTCCTTGCTCCACAACGGCACCTGATAGTAACGCGCCACGGCATACGGATTCTGCCACAAGTCCAGGTGAAACGTCCATTTCTGCGGCTCCGGCAACGTACGGTTCACCACCTCAATTTCAAACGGCAAATTCATGGCTTCAAAATTCTTTCCAGATACCGTCAGCGTACCTTTATACTTCCCGGGGCGTGCATCAGCAGGTACCCATACATTCAGCCACACGGGCTGCGTACTGCGCGCCTGAACTTCGCGTACCCGCACAATATCGAGCACATCGGCCACCATGGAAGAATCCCACTCTGCCTTGTTCTCACGAGGACCACAACCTCCACTTCCATCCTTGTTCAGCTCATCCGTCATTACATAACGTACAAAATACGTATTCACGGCCGAGGCGGGAATTACCGAAGAACCGTTCTTCAATTCACTGACTGCAATTTCCGCTCCTTCTAGTTCTTTCTGCGTCCAAAGCACTGCCTGTGCATTCACACGCTCTCCCTTCCAGGCCTTCAGCCGAAGCGTACCAGTCGTTTTCACGTCGGGCACATTCAGTTTCTTGTAACGCACATCCGTCGTTCCCCAACAAAACCGAACCGGAGCAGTCATTTTGCTCCACACCTCTTCCCCGTCGTGCGGCTTCGTATCGGTCAGTTCTACATAATCTCCCAGTGGAAACTTTTCTGCCTGCTGAGAAAAACAGGCCGGCCCGCATGCAAGCAGCGCCGATAAAAACAACATTTTTTTCATTACTTATTACTTAGGTTTAGTGTTAACTTAAAAGTACAGAATAAAGCCAATGCTTATCTTTACAAATTTACAGAAAAATGCCTGAAACCTCTATGGCAAATAATGATTTTTTGCCGGATACATTATCACTTTACAAAATCCCCAACTCCTTCGCTACCCTACATGCTTCAATGGAGCTTTTCACCTGAAGCTTGCTCAAAATCTCCTGACGGTGCCGGCTGACCGTGTGCACACTGATAGAAAGCTGACTGGCAATCTCCTTGCTCATCAACCCCTTATCTATCAACCGGAGAATTTGTTTCTCTCTGTCCGACAAAATTTGTGCATCCTCCTGACCGCCTAATTCCATCATCTCTCCAGTAACCGAATGAACTACCCTGCTCTTGCCGAAAAAGCCGAATAGCCATGGAGTATACACGCATAATGCCAGCCACAAACTATTCCCTACAGGAGAAGGAACATAAAACAACCGGTGCAGCACAAACTGATAGTTTCCCTGCGCATCCTTTATACGCAACTTATTGGCCAGATAAAAATCAGTCCGCTTTGTCTTGGGCTGACGTCGCACAAAGTGAAAGAAACGAAGCTCCTGCAAATACTTGTCGTGCAAATCATCGGGATGAATCTGCTTCAAAATCTTTTCCTCCCAAATAGAATCTATTTTCTCTTCCGTACCATTCTCACGATTCCAGCCAAACACCTGAGAAAAGCGCCCATAGTACACGTAACTCACATTCGTATGCATATCACTCAGCACAGATACCGCATTTTCCATCTCCGCATACCCCATGGCAATTTGCTTGTATTTTTCCAGTTCTGCCACAGGCTGTTGCCCTACCTTGTAAAGCAATTTCTGTTTTGAAAACTCATTGTTCAGCTCATCAACTATATTCATACGAAAATGGTTATTAATAATCATTGCAGATTCTTTTCCGGCATCTTACATTTGCAAAGATAACTTCCCGACAGATTTTATCAGCAAATATATCAAAGGAATCATAATTAAATTATCAGATATGAAAAAACAACTTATAGCAGGCATGGCACTTTGGGCATCCCTGCAATGCGGAATGGCCCAGTCACTGGAAAAAATGCAATGGTTCAACGAACCCGAACAATGGAAAATAGAAAACCAGGCACTGACCATGTACGTCACCCCACAGAGTGACTACTGGCGCATTTCACACTATGGTTTTACCGTAGATGACGCCCCGTTCTATTACGCAACTTACGGAGGCGAATTTGAGGTCAAGGTAAAAGTGACCGGAGACTATAAAACACGTTTCGACCAGGCAGGACTGATGCTGCGCATTGACCACGAGAACTACATCAAGACAGGCATTGAGTTTGTAGACGGGAAATTCAACCTGAGCACTGTAGTCACCCACAAAACCTCCGACTGGAGTGTCATCGCACTGGACAAGCCGGTTCCTTACGTATGGATTAAAGCGGTAAGACGACTGGATGCCGTGGAAATATTCTATTCGTTCGACGACAAGGAATACGTCATGATGCGAAATGCCTGGCTTCAGGACAACACTCCCGTACACGTAGGTCTCATGGCAGCCAGCCCCGACGGAAACGGCTTCAATGCTACTTTCGAACACTTCAAAGTGAAACACCTTCCTGACCTTCGCCGACAGGAATGGCTGAAAAAGAATGCGGAATAAAAAACATAAAAACAAAAGGCTACCTCACAAGCCCCAGTAAAGGCAGGTAACCTTTTGTTTCTTTCAGCATTATCAGAAATAATTCTCATGATAAATACTAAAGTAGACCACTTCCCCGCAAGCATGCACGTTAATCTTATTTTCCCGCATAAGCCAGCCGAGAGCACTTGACAATTCCAAAGAAGTGAATCCTGTTTTTTTCAACAATTCCTCCCAAGACATCTCATTGCAATTCAGCACCCGCCATACAACGCCTGCCTTCTCTCCAATTAAACTCTTGTCCCAATCCATAGTTATATACTCTAAACATAAATTCAATCCGCATCAATTTATTTTTCCAGTAGCTTTCTGATACTCCAGCCATTTCAGGTAACAATTAACACGAGCATCTACCTGAGTCTGTCTGGCCTGTTGCCACAAAGTCTGCGCCTCCAGATAATCGGAAAGTAACTCTACTCCTTTTTCATATTGAAGGCGACTATTCCGCAAATTTTCTTCCGCTGAAACAACCGACGACTTTGCCAGTCTGTCTTCAAGAAAAGCCTCATCCAGATTATTAAATGCCTGAGTCATCTCAAGCATCATTTTCTCATTCAAGTTCTCACGCTCAGACTGCACCTGAGCGTATTGAGATTTTACCGAATTTATCTTATTCATACGGCGTCCAAAATCAAAAATCGGTATAGAAACTTGTATGCCAGCCAGAAACCCCCAGTCATCAAACAGTTTATTCCCGTTCAGTTTGATTCCATTCGTGTACCCATAACGCCCCATTAATCCAACCTGTGGCAGATATTCACTTCTGGCCATTGCAATTTGTTGTCTGGCCAGTCCTTGTTTCTGTTCCAGTATCTGATACTCAGGACGGTTATAAATGTCAGCCATCTCTTCATAAGTTCCACTGATATCAGGCAAATCAACTTTCACCTTAATCCGTTCTGTTAAAGGAAGTCCCATATAATGACATAAATTCATCATAGCCAACCGACTGCCATTTTCAGCACGCCGCAAATTCAACTCACTTTCATTCAGCTTGACCTTCACCTTCAACACCTCGTTCTGCGGTTTCATACCATGCTTCCATGCACTTTCTACCGTACGCATCAGTTCGGACAACAGCTTATGATATGACAGCGCCACCTGCATCAGTTCTTGCGTTCGCACAACCTCGGCAAAAGCCCGCGAAGTTTCTACAACGACCTCAACTTCTGTCAGCCTTCTGTTCAAAAAAGCAATTTCATTTCCAATCTTGGCCATACGATATCCAGCCATAATCTTTCCTCCTGTATAAATAGGCTGTTCCACCTTGATACCTCCATTATACAGCCAGCCCAATTCGTATGAAAGATCCAAACCCGGGAAAAAAGCCATCTGTCCGGTAGGTACACCGTCTGCTCCAAAAACAGGAAGCATACCTCCACCACTCGCATACGAACCATCGGAAGTAGAATAAAGTACACTTCCTGTCAATGAAAACGAAGGAAAGAAAAAAGCCTTTGCACTATGACGCTCATATCGCGATGAACGATACTGATGTTCAGCTGCCTTTATTTCCTTATTATTCTCTTTAGCCAGCCGCACACATTCCTCTAACGTCATCACCTTCTGTGCCTTCACTGTAAACGGTATCAAAATCAATAAATAAAGAAGTGCTCGTTTCATTTTATCTTTATTTTAAAAAACATCGCATAAAATATCGGTACAAAAAGCAAAGTTGCCAGTGTAGAGAAAAATAAGCCACCCATAATAGTGACGGCCATAGACCCAAACAACGGATCGCTCAACAAAGGAATCATACCCAGAATCGTTGTTAACGAAGCCATCATCACAGGGCGTAAACGGCTTGCAGAACTGGATATAAGTGCTTTCACTGGAGGAATACCGGCATGAATCTGTTCTCCAATTTCATCTAAAAGCACAATACAGTTTTTCATCATCATGCCTACCAGCCCCAATGCACCTACAATAGCACAAAATGTAAAGGTTTGTCCAGTCAGAAGCATGGCTCCCACAATCCCTATAGCAAGCAGAGGTATACAGCAAAGTATAATCATCGGCTTTCGGTAATCCTTAAATAAGAAAATCAGAATAGCAATCATCAGAACTACCCCCAATGGCACATTCTTAAATAAATAATGCATTGTTTCCGTACTAGCATCCTTTTCTCCCATCCACTGTAACCGGTAACCTTCCGGAAGAGATAGTTTTTCAAGCTTTTCAGCGACGGCTACACGCACCTTTTCAGTTTCAATCCCCGGTGCCGGAGAACACATAACAGTCTGCGCACGCTGTCCGTTGTAACGTGGCACTACAGGATCTTCCCAACCGACACTAATTCCTTGGCTTACCTGATTCAACGGAGTGGTATGCATCACCGATTTTATAAGCTCGCTCTGTTCCACTGTTCCTGTTTTCATTTTTAGCAGCGTCTCTTTATTCAACAGTCCACCAATATCCAGCAGAGCAGAAAACAAAGGAACATTTTCCAAATTGTCCATTTTCTTTCCTTCCGCCTCCACACATTTTAAATAAATCGTATTCTTATATATACCGTCATAAAAGACTCCTACCGGAATTCCACCTGTTGCAGTCAATACAGACGTCGAAATATCTTCTCTACTCAATCCGGAACGGCGTGCCGACATCTGGTCATAGTTTATTTCCAATACCGACATATTCGGCTCCCAGTCAGTTGTTATAAGACATACCTCAGGTGTCTGCTCCATTATCCGGCGGGCAGAATCAGCCAATTCGTGAAGTACAGCCGGGTCAGGCCCCGTAAACAACGCTTCTATCGGATACTTCTTGTACATAATATTATATTTCTTCAACTTGACGTATGCATCCGGATATTGCTTCAACAAATACGATTGAATCTCATCTATATTTTTCTCCAGTGCTTCAGGCGACTCAAAATCAATAATCAGTTCACCATACGACAAAGAAGGAGTAGCCACACTACGTACAAGATTATAGCGTGCAGGAGTTCCCCCTACGGAAGTAGTAACATTCCGTATTTCCGGACGAGTTTGCAAATAAGAGCGTATTTCTTCCAAATCATTTTTCACCTGCGTAGAATTCATTCCTTCCGGCAATTTATATTCCATATAAAGCTGATCATACTCCATATCGGGAAAAAATCCCTGACGCATAAACCGATAGCCAAAGACACTCATTGCCACCAATATGAATGCCACAAGAATGGAAGATATTCTGTGACTTAATCCAAAATTCAATACCACGCGCAGGCAATCATACACACATCCGCTATACAAGCTCTCCCCATCCTTTCCGCTTAAAGACGGTTTTAACCAGCAATCGGCCATCAGAGGCACATGCACAAGAGCCAGTATCCAGCTCAACAAGAGAGATACGGCAAGCACAATAAACAAGTCTCTGACATACACTCCTGCAGTATCGGGAGACAGATAAATAGGCAAAAACGCAAGAATAGCAATAAGCGTAGCTCCAAGCAAAGGAACAGCCGTCTTCTTCCCAATGTCAGTCATAGCCTCCATTCGAGATTTCCCGCGTTTGAGATCGACCAGAATACCGTCAATAATAACAATCGCATTATCCACCAGCATCCCCATTGCCAAAATGAATGCAGCCAGTGACACACGCTGCATAGAACCTCCTGTCATCCCCAATAAGAGCAACGAACCGGCCACTGTAATAATCAGACTTATACCTATAATTATTCCACTCTTGAATCCCATGGTCAACATCAAAATAGCCACCACAATAATGACGGATTCAATCAAGTTAATAAAAAACGTCGTCAACGCATTCTCCACCCTTTCCGGCTGATAAAATACCTTATGATAATCCATTCCAACCGGAAAATGTTCTTTCTTCAATTCTCCCAGCCTCTTTTCCACTGCGGTTCCGACTTTGAGAATATCTGTTCCAGAAGCCGCAGCCACAGCAATACCCAATGCAGACTCTCCATTGTAAGCCATCTCATTACGTACAGGTGTAGCATATCCTTCCTCCACCTTAGCGATATCCTTCATGCGCAACTGGTCGTTCTCATGTCCCTGTATAATCATCTGGCGGATCTGCTCCACCTCACGAAACTTATCACTGACCGTTACCCGCACACGTTTACTTCCGTTATCATAATATCCTGAGTAATAGATTCCATTTTGGCCTTTCAGTGTAGCCAGTACCTCAGCAGGTGAAATACCCAATGCAGCCATACGCTCCGGCAACATTTCAATGTTAATACACTCTTCCTGCTCTCCGTAGACAACCACACGTCCCACCCCCTCAAGATTCTTCAGTTCACGTTGTATCAGACGGGCATAATCAGACAACTGCCGATTATCCATACCTTCTCCTGTCAGCGCATACATCATGCCATACACCAGTCCGAAATCATCCTGTACACTAACCGAAGAACCTTCTGGTAACTCTTTTTCCGTATCAGTCACCTTGCGGCGAAGCATATCCCAACATTGTTCAATATCTTTATCAGGAATGGTGCTTTTCACTTCCACCTGAAGAATAGCCAGGTCATTATACGACCAACTTGTCACACAATCTACCTCCCCAATTGTACGTATATTTTTTTCAAGCGGCTCCGTTATCTCCATTTCCATTTCATGTGCCGAAGCTCCAGGATACGTAGCCACCACCATGGCCATCTTGACTTTTATTTCCGGATCTTCCAGTTTACTCATATTGTATACGGAATACATCCCTCCGACAATTAAAACGGCTACAAGAAAATTTATTAATTTCTTGTTGTCGAATGCCCATCTGCCCCAATCAATCATAACAAGCCTCCTATATTTGTTTTACTTTCCGAAGAAAGCGGCTTAACCTTTTGTCCATCATTTAATTTATGTACTCCAGCTACAACAATCCGCTCTCCCACAGAAATTCCTTGCGTAACAATAGCACATCCATTTATATCCAGCCGTTCTACCGACACTACCCGTCTTACAACACTTCCACTTTTCTCATCGTACACCCATACACAACTCTGATCATCCTTTTTAAACAAAGCAGACGAAGGAATCAGTGTATTTCCACCTACAGTATCCCGAAAAGCGACTTTCACCATGGCATTCATTCCGGGCGAAGGCAGTGGGAAAACCTCAGCCGGAACAGCCAGCCTTACGGTATACAGTTGGTTGGCATTGGCAGCAGGAGCAATGCTGATTAAATGCAGTGGAATAGCAAATTTGGAAATAAAATCGAATGATGTGCTGAAAGTAGCAATCTCGTTACGCCGCACATAGGTAGAAGACGGAATATTAATTTCAATTTCCGGTCTATCTCCCGATACAAGCGTCATAACGGGCATTCCGGCAGCTACCACAGTAGGAGGATCGAATAATTTCTTTTGCACATACCCATTAAAAGGTGCGTAAATTTTCGTATCAGCCAACTGGTTTCGGGCATTTTCATATTTTGCAGCAATCTGTTTCAACCCATAACGCGCCTTATCGTACGCATCAGCGGTACTGACACTGTCAGCGTAAAGCGCCATCACACGTTCCGCCTCCGACTTAATGCGCATGTATTCGGCTTCTGTCGCATCCAATTGAACTTGATAATCACGAGCATCCATTTCCGCCACAAGCTCACCCTTAACCACCTTTTCACCTTCTTCTGCATATACATGCATCAAGGTCCCCCCGACCTTAAACGCCAGATTCACTTCTTCAGCAGCTACCACCTGTCCTGGAAAATCCTGTACTGACATTCCGTCAAAATTCTCAACCGTAAAAAGCCTGACATTAGCCACCTCTTTTTCTGCTGTTTCCCTGCCGCCACATGAACAGAAAAACAGCAAACCCATAAACATACCTACTATTAATTTATCCTTTTTCATATAATTAATGTGCTTAAGATAAGACACAAAGTTAGACGGTTCAACATCAAAATCAGAGAACGAAAAGAATCAATTATTGTACGATATGTTCGATTTTAGCAGAATATACAAAGACAGAATATGCATTTTGTCGCTTTTTTATTTTCTTTGCAAAAAACGTATCTTATGAATACACTTGAAGTTTCCAATGTTGAAATCTTACACATCCACAGCGAAGATGTAAAGAAACGAAATTCAGTCGTCTGCCTTGAGCAAAACGGATTCCTGCTTTGTAAACGCGGAACAATTTCTCTCGTGATGGACGAGCATGTATACAATGTACAAGAAGGAGACCTGTACATTTATCCAGCTTTCTCACAGACCTATATTCACAGTTTCAGCGATGATTTAGAAGGCATAGTGGGCAGAGCAGACTTTGATTTTGTGCTTTCAACCCTTGACTCTATAGCTGATACGCAAAGCCATGTATATATCCGCTTTCACCCTCTTGTTTCGCTAACGCCCACTCAAGCCCAAAGTATCGAAAGGCTAATTGAAGCAATCCGTTGCCGAGAAACGATTCAGACTTGTTTAAAGCCCCAAATCGTTTCTGCACTTGTGCAGGCATTCTGCTATGAAGTAATTGATGCTTACATAACCAACAGCAAAGAAGAAGTACAATCAAAGAAACAGACCCGGAAAGACAAAATCTTTCAAAACTTTCTGGTAGCATTACACCATAACTTTCACCTTCACAGAGACGTACAGTTCTATGCGACACAGCAGCATCTCACCCGACGCTATTTTTCTACATTAATACACGAAGTATCAGGGAAAACGCCTTTACAATGGATAACACTGTTTGTCATCACGGAAGCCAAACGCCTGTTATCCAATCCTAAAATCAGCGTCAAGGAGGTAGCCGACAAACTTAACTTCACAGAACAATCTTTCTTCGGACGATACTTCAAACAGTATGCAGGATGCTCTCCTTCCGAATACAAATACCTTTCAACTAAATAATAAAAGAACGGTCGGAAGATTTTCTCCCCAATCTGATGCAACCCATTCAGCAGTGGTTGAAATAATCAAATGCATCTGCACCAACTAACATAGTTGAGACCACCACCATCCTTTACCAAATCAGATATGTTGAGCTGTTCAATCAAATACTCAGGATAATATCCTTTTATCTGTAGCCTATGCCTGTTCAATACCTATGCCAGTTCCTTGTAAGTAGCGTATAGTCCTTTTTCAGCCATTCATAGAAATAGACTGCGTTACATCCATAGTCCGGTATCATAGCTTATCTCATTTAGTTTTATCCTCATTGATAGAGTAACTCCACATTCTTTGACATTGCTTGTATTTCTTATTTCTTGTTAGCTGTTCCTTTGTCTTTGATGCAGGTATCTTTTCCAAATAATCATACTCAGCCACATTTAATCTGTTTTTCACACAGCGAATCTCTTTCTTTTCATCTTCATTACCGTCAACCCATTGCACACTAAAGCCATCGAATACAGAATATTGCGAATATAATGCCTCGTATAGGTAAGTAGATCGTTTTTCCGGGTTAGATTCAGTGTATGCTTTGATGTTTTCTTCACCGTAATTTTCATGCGATTCTTCTATCTTATGACTTTTATCTATCCAAAATTCTCTTATCAAAGCAGAGAAACGAATTGGATTATTGTTCTCTCCTATCCTTTCGAAGGTTAAGTCTATTCCGGAAACGTGGTTATGCAATACCCCTAACGGAAAAACGGTTTCCTTCTTTTTGCCATTATCACTGTCTCTGTGATAGACAATATAGTCCTTTATTTTATCATCGCCTTCCCCTTCTTCATGGTAGTACATTTCCACACAAGTTGGATGCACGGTCACATAGGAATCACTATTGTTCTTGGAAACTTTAAAATATCCTGATAATATCATTTCAGCTATTGGTTTAAATGCTTTAGATATTTTGCCATTCTTATCATCCTTATCAACTTCACCATTTTCTCTAAGATTGAATTTCGTAATTTCGTTCTTTAAATCCATATTCTTTTTGATTTATTATATTTAATATATTAATTACCAGTAATTTATAAACATAAAAGTATGATATTTCCCCAATCAAACAAACGGTTTAGTGAAATTTTTTCTTTTAAGATGAAGGATACTATTTTGAATGGAGGGGGATAAACCTGTCTCTTATAC
>ENA-OYXH01000240-OYXH01000240.1-human-gut-metagenome-genome-assembly--contig:-NODE-240-length-23742-cov-6.983662_pt1 | contig 23742 bp, 51 predicted proteins | sample MGYA00244844_ERZ653420 | MGnify/ENA primary metagenome ERZ653420 (study PRJEB26926, sample SAMN06164998) | human gut metagenome | biome: ENVO:00009003; feature: ENVO:2100002; material: ENVO:00002003... | reverse complement strand
AGCGTCAGATGTGTATAAGAGACAGGTACCAGTAATGGTATGGATGAAGGTAGAAAAAAGCGGCTTTTCAAGCCGCTTTTTCTGCATAGTTAAATATGTTAAATAAAAAAAGATTGTTGAAAAAATATTACATATATGATACAATTGTTAACATAAACGTAACATGATAACGAGGTATAATGATGGAAAGAAGGCAAAGTATTATGAGAAGGAGAGGCAAAACATTTTTATCGCTGTTTCTTTCTGCTGTGATCGTTACCGGTCAGCCGGTATTGGCAGCCGATTTTTCTGCTGGAGAGGAAACATTTATTTCGGAAACCACAGAGCAGGAAGGCGATGTATCGGAAGCTTCAGCTATTTTCGAGGATACTGTGGATTCAGACAGTGAAATGAGATATGAGAAATATGAGGCGACAGTTTCTAGTGAAATCCTTGATTTGGGACAGGCTGGAGTAAACGGCGGCGGTTGGGAAAGGCTAGAGATAAAAAATACAGGTACAGAGAGCTGGCAGATCAAATCCATTTCAGAATTGAATGATTTTAGACTTGAACATTTAGAGCATCCATTATTATATGAGGGAAGACTTCCGATGAAAGTTGGGAATAAGGTTAAGCCCGGAGAAGCTGTTGCAGTGGATATTTATGTAAAGCCAAATCTTTCTCAGGGGATTCATGAAGAAACTTTTGTCATGGAAACAGAAGAAGGAATTCAGGCAGAGTGCAGGATACGGGTTCTCGTTCGTGGGGAATCAGAGGAGGATTACGAGGTTAACTGTGTACCAAATAGTGGTACGAGATTTCTCACAATTACTCAGGAAGAGTACGATTCATGGGATGATGTAGAACCAGAGCCGGATATGTTGATGTGCCCATCACGGTTGATTACAATATGCAACAATGGGCAAAAACCTGTCACAGTTGATTTTGAGGATACGGAACATTTCAGGGCATGGTTCTATATTGACGAAGACACGGGAGTTGTTATGCCGGGGGAAAATACGATAATTCAGGTTTTTCCGAAAGCAGAAGAACAGGTAGCTACTGATATTTTTAAGGTTTCCATCACAGGAGGAATAGAATTATCTTATATAATTTCCCAGAATTGTCCTCATATTGCACCGCCTTATCCGGAAGGAGCAACGATAAAAGATGTGAAAGTACAGGGGTCAACTATTAAGGCAGTGGCTTATGACTGCGCAAACAGCGAAGGTTTCGATGCGGTTCTGACAAAGAAAAGCTGGGTTGACAGACCTGAGAATTATGTGAAGGTGGCGAAGAATCAGGATGCAAAGACCATCACCTTTACAAATGTAAAAAACGGGACGTATTATCTGGGAATCCATGCGTACAACAGGGATTATTATGATGGAAAAGTGTCTGGGAAAAGGTTTGGGGCATGGAGTTATCCAGTAAAAGTAGTAGTAAAGAACGGAATTCCCACAGAGAGGGTGAAGATTAAAACTGTAAAAACAAGTAAAGGAGCTGTGTCTGTAACAGTTGGCGTACCAAAAGGATTTGCAAGAGCAGATATGGAACTGAGATCTACAGGCGGAACCACCGTATATAAACGGAACAATCGGACAACCTATACAAGGATTACAGGCGTGAAGCCCGGAACCTATACTCTGAAAGTCCGCCCATGGGTCAAAATTAACGGAAGGAAAGCTTACGGAGACTGGGTATCCTGGGGAAGAAGAATCAGGGTAAAATAAAAAGAAACAGACAACTGCCCCTTGTTTAGGATAATAAGCGGGAATCCTCGGCAATTCAATTACCGAGATGAAAGCGCAAACTGTGCATATCTGCACTCATAATAAATAAAAATAACAAAACGGTTTTCATTCAATTTCTCCCTATAAAAAGCTGTATCCAGCATCATAAAAAAGAAAATATGTTCGATATTTTATTGCGAAATTTTTGATATCATGGTATACATATATGTATGAAAGAAAATCGTATACATTACCGCACTTGTGTGTGCAATATTAATTACCATATGGTATGGTCAGTGAAATACCGGCGGAAGATATTAACACCAGATATTGAGGAATACCTTCAGGAACTGGTGCAGCAGATTGCTGAGGACAAGGGCTTTGCCGTTCATTTATTTGAATGTGGTGAAGGTGACCATGTCCATTGTTTTGTATCAGCCCCACCAAAGCTGTCTATAACAGCAATTGTCAAGTATCTGAAGGGGATCACCGGCAGAAAATTATTCGAACGTTTTCCGGAAATAAGAAACCAGCTATGGAAGGGAGAGCTGTGGAACCATTCCTATTATGTGGAGACAATCGGATCAGTATCTGAAGAAAATATCCGCCGTTATATTGAACATCAGAGCAAATCGTATTAAATCAGGGTGGAGTGTAAAACTCCATCTGCATAGCTGTCTGAAGGAGGGGAGAGGAATGCTGCTGTCACACAGAACATCGTTAAAGATCTGTCCGGAATATTCCAACATTATAGGGCATATGTGTTATGCGGCTTCCAAACTCTGGAATGTCTGCAACTATGAACGTCATCATTATAAAGAACTGGGACTGGAAAAGTATCCTGACTGGTATTATCAGAAAAAAGCACATAAAGGAGATCTGTGGTACAGACAGCTGCCATCACAGACAGCGCAGGAGACCTGCAAGCAGTTGGACAAAGCATGGAAATCTTTTTATGTCCTAAAAAAGACCGGAGGAATCAAAGAGCCAAATCCGCCCCGTTTTAAACAGGACAATATACCGGTCACATATATGCAGATGGGGATCCGGCATGAGAAAGGCTCAGACCAGCTGCGTCTGTCTCTGCCAAGGGATCTGAAAAGCTATATGGAAGAAACCTATGGGATCCATGAAAAATTTCTATATCTTGAAAATAAGATTTTCAGGAACATGGATCATATAAAACAGCTGCGGATCTATCCGCCGGAAAATGGAACATGTGAGCTTATCGTTATCTATGAGATTGAAGAGCCGGAACAGCTTTCTCAGAATGGACATTATTTATCTGTTGATCTGGGACTTCATAATCTGATGACCTGTTATGATTCCGGAAATGGCAGGACTTTTATCCTGGGAAGAAAATACCTTTCATTGGAAAGATATTTTCATAAAGAGATCGCCAGAGTGCAGTCCGTATGGTATGCACAGCAGTCGGAAAGAGGAATAAAATATCCAAAATCATCGAAACATATCCAGAGACTTTACAGGAAAAAGCAGAATGCAGTGAAGGATTACCTTCATAAAACAACCAGATGGATCACAGAATACTGCAGAAAAGAAGATATCCGATGTGTGGTTGTGGGAGACATCCGAAACATCCGTAAAGAGAAAGATATGGGACATAAGACCAACCAGAAGTTTCACGGACTGCCATATAACAGGCTGTATATCATGCTGGAATATAAGCTGAAACTGTATGGAATACAATTGATAAAACAAGAGGAAAGCTATACCAGTCAGTGCAGCCCGTTATCACCAGAAGTATCAAAAAGACATGCAGAAGCATCAAATCGAAAAGAACGTGGTATGTATATAACTGATGGAGTAAGATTTAACGCAGATGCAGTAGGCGCATTTAATATCCTGCGGAAACATCTTTCCGTATCCGGAAAACAGAAGGAAATGTCCGTAACCGGACTAAAAACACCAGAAATAATAAAAGTAGCTGCATAGCCGAATGGCGAGCAGTATTGGTGTTATGGACGCACCCTGAAAAAGGCGGTATCCCGCCAGATTTCAGATGCTCTGGTAACTCAGTTGCCGAGTAGTTCACAAACTCATGGTTGTTTTCACCTATTATCTGGGATGTTTTGACTGAGAAATATATTCCTTATGGAGAACTTGTAAGACATGGATATAAAAGAAACGTGATTTATGATCGAGAACTCTCAGGCAGACTCAATAAAATTATGAATACTTGTCAAAATACACCAGATCGTGTTTTGTGGGAACTGTCTAATCAGCAGATTTTCTTCACAAAAGACAAAGATTTTATCGAAGAGTGTATTTATGCCTTTCTTAAACAGAATGAAAACTACTGCACCGATTATGACAGTGAAAACCACATTCCAGTTTTAAAAATAAAACATATTCTGGAAAGGTTTTGCGATATTGCGCATCATATCAAAACGCTTGAAGTAGAAGAAACACCATACTTTGTATTTAAGAACACATCGGTTGACGATAGTGTATCTAATTGGTTCTCTTGTTTTAATGAGAATACCGGGAAATGGGAACATTCTAAGTTAAGTGAAAACAAAGATTTTTGTACGGAATTTGTGGTAATAGAAGATAACAAGATAAAGCAATTTATCAGCAATCTGGATTACAAATATTAATACAAAAACGATGCAGAAAGTGAGGCGATGAAGTATGAGAGAAATAAAAGAAGCAGACTTAAACCAAAGCATCAGAATTGAGATGACTTTAAAGGAATTAGATATTGTTAGATTATGCTTGGTAATAGCAGACAGTGATGATTTGAAATCAGGTTTTAGAGAAGCCGGAATAAAATTCGAGTCATCTGAAAAATATTTATTGATTAAGAGTTGCCAAGATATTTTACAAAGTTATGGGGTTCTAGGAAAGAGTGATGAAGCGTGAAGAGAGTAGACAGCAAGAAAGACTGGGAACAGATAATAACCATTGAACTTCCGTTGAAGCAACTCAAATTAATGCGAGATAGCATGTGCAAAGTAAGTTATGCGGAATTAGAGAGCCTAAATAGAGGAAAAGACATTCCATATGTTTACTCTGATTTAGAACAGTCAATAGATGAAGCTGATTATATCTTAGGCGTATAAATGCAATACACGGAAAGCGAGGTGATGTCATTTGTTCATGAGAGTAATTTCGACAGGTAGTACCAAAGGAAATTGTTACGCTTTGCAGTCAAGTACAGGCGAGATTGTTCTTCTTGACTGCGGATGCAACTACAAGAAAATCCTTAGAGGGATCGACTACCAGATAAGCAATGTTGAAGCTGTACTTCTTTCACATGGGCACGGAGATCACACCGAAGCATTCAAGGAAATAATGAATGCAGGCATTCAGATTTACACCAATGACGAGACAGTTGAGGACATGAACATCCGAACAGGCGAACTGATGAAAGGTGTTCCGGAAAGGCATCCATTTAGAGTTGGTTCGTTTAACGTGATTCCATTTGAATTGCCACATACAACATACGATAAGGAAACAAATCAGCTTGTTCCTTGCTCGAACTATGGATATCTGGTAGGACACAAGGAAATGGGTAGACTTCTGTATATGACTGATTTTGAGTACAGCAAATATAATTTCCAGAAAATGAACATACATCATCTGGTAATTGAATGCAATTACTGTGAAGAACTGGTAGACAAAGCAGAAGCCAACTACAGACACAGGTTGAAAGGACATTGTTCTTTGTCAACTTGCAAGCAATTCATTAAGCAGAATCGCACAGAATCGCTTCGAACAGTAACACTGGTACATTTGAGCGGTCAAGCATCAGATGCCCGTAAAATACAGCAAGAAATACAGGAAGTCACAGGAAACAATGTTCTGGTTCAGATTGGACGGGCTGGACTGGAAGTTGATTTGAATTTATGCCCGTTCTGAAAGGAGAAATTTCATGGAAATGACAGATTGTAGCAAATGCAGATTTCGTAACTGCTGTACGTTAGCATGGGATTACGGTTCACTTTATTGCAATGATTATGAGGAGGAAGACACATGGAACATTTCTTAGAATCACTTAAAAAATTAAAAAAACCGTCAACTCACAGTAATCCAGAAGACATTGACCCGTTGTTTTGTCGATACAACAAGGGCTGGAATGATGCAATCGAAAAAGTTGAGAAGCTGTTTACAACGATTTCTAAGGAGAAAAAACATGAATAAAGTAATTTTGATCGGACGTTTAATTAAAGATCCAGATGTCCGAATGGGAACAAACAATATAACAATTGCCAGATACACACTTGCAGTTGAGAGACAGTATCGCAAAAACAATGAACGTACATCAGATTTCATAAATTGCGTTGCACTTGGAAAGAATGGCGAGTTTGCCGAAAAATATCTGTATAAAGGAATGAAGATTGCAGTTATCGGAACTTGGAAGACTGGAAATTACACTGATAAGGACGGAAAGAAAGTCTACACAAATGATTGCCTTGTGGAAACACATGAGTTTGTGGAGAGCAAGAAGAGCCAGCCAGAAGAACAGTCGCAGCCACCAGTTCCAAGCCCAGAACAGGACACAAGCGGATTTATGGATATGCCGTCAATTATGGATGACGAACTTCCGTTTAATTAAGGAGTGATTAAATGAAACCAGTTTTAGAAACAAAATCTACATATAAAGGTTATCAATATGTGGTTCTGTTTATGCCGGGGGCATACAGATGTGGATACGTTGGAGTACCTTACAGCCACAAGTTAGCAAAGAAAAGAGTTGTCGATTTAGGCTATCTTAACTGTCATGGCGGAGTTACTTATGCAGAACCATCACTATATGATTGCAACGATGATAATACATGGTGGATTGGATTTGATTGTGCTCATTGCTTTGATGGATATGATGTTGATGCAGCAAAACAGTATTTTGGAGATGACCCAGACTTTAAAAGGCTTCTTCATACAATGGAAGACTTCTGGAGAGAGTCGAGCAAAGATTTCGGCTTCGAAACGGATTTCAAAATCTGTTCACTTGCTTATGTCAAAGATGAGTGCAAGAAACTTATTGACCAGATTGAAAAGGAGTGATGCCGGGTGGATTATAAAAAGCTTCGTCAGGTTAAGGCTATCGAAGCAAGCAATAAGAAAAGGCTTTTAAAAGTCAATCCCAAATTGGATAACAAAAGTGGTATTTATTTCTTAACCAGAGTAGATGAAAACGGAATCCCATTTTTTTATATCGGGCAGGCAGTACATATAATTCAGAGGATGTGTTCACATCTCACTGGATATCAGCACATCGACTTATCCATAAAGAAAAGAGGGTTCTACAGTGAAGATAATCCTTTTGGATGGAAAATTAATTTCATTCATTATCCGGTAGAACAGCTTGACAAAATGGAGCAGTTCTGGATTCTGGAATATACCAAGAAAGGTTATCAATGCAGATACAACAAGACATCTGGAAGCCAAGGCGAAGGAAAAGAAAAGATTAATGAATTCAAACCAACTAAAGGCTATAGAGATGGAATTAAGCAAGGCAAAATTGCCCTTGCAAGAGAATTAAAGCATATCATTGATACTCACTTAGAAGTATCAATCAGATCAGAAAAGTCAAACAACAAGGTGTCTATAAAGGCACTTGAAAAATTCAATAATCTTCTTGATGAAGAATCTTACAAATGATAAAGCTGCCGGTTCTGGCAGACAAAATCCCAAATAATTAAAACTAAATATGCGCACGCCCTCTGGGTTTGGATTGATTCATGCAACTTCCTTGGCATATGAACGCGATCTGAACCCAGAGGTTAAAAGAAATGAGGTAACTATGGTAAGTAAATATAACACCGAAAGAAAGTATCTCGAAGGACAAGAGAACAGAAAAGAAATTTATCTGTTTATTATCAGATATTTTACAAAATATGGATACGCACCGTAATTTAAAGAAATTGCCGAAAGCCTTGGCATATCAAAAGCAACTGTACAACGACATATGAGGCAGCTTGAACTTGATGGATTGATTGCTACTGCGCATCCGAATACTCCGCGAGCGTTCTGCCTTGTTGGATATGAATATCAGAAGGTGACAGAAATATGAGAATATACAGTGTTTTCGAGAATGAACAATGGATTGGCGATATGACCGCTGATGATATTTCACAAATGCTGAAATGCTCCAGACAAGAAGTTTTGAATGCGGTTTCATCCGCAAGACTGATTAACGAAAAATATGCAGTTGTCTATGATGGCGATAATACCGTGACCGGAAATACGCCATTAGACAGAAAACTCTTGAAAGAATTTGTCTTAATCACAAGCCAACTGAAAGGATTGGTGAGAGCATGAACAGGGCAGAACGCAGAAGACAGCAGAAAGCGGCTGAAAAGTCACGGAATTCAATTCCATACAATTTTAGTAATTACAGTTTGGAACAGATTTCCAAAACGACAGGCGCAAGAGTTGAAACACTAAAACTGTACTTGAAGCAACGCGAAGATGAAATGCGCAAGGAAATATCGGAAGAACTTATTTCAGAATCACAAGAAAAGCTGTGGAAAGCAGAGGATTACATCGCAGTTGCAAATGTTCTTATCAGTTTGTTTGCAATTAAGAAAACATGGGGATTTACAAAATCCAATCAGAGATTCTTAGAAAACCTAAACTCTGCCAAAGAACACATTGAAGAAGTTGGAATTGAAAAAGCATACCAGGAAGCAAAAGAAACAATGGGAATTAAACTTGAATTTGATTCCATAAATATAAATAAAGAATTTGGATTTGGAGAAAGGAAGGATTAATCATGGCAGAGAATTGCAATGAATGTAGCATTGCGTGGATTCGTGGTGGTGAGTACGCAGAAGTATCAGCGCATAATGGCAGTAAGATGAAAGGAAGAGTCCTGAAGCTTGCAGAACAGCATCCAGAAGATGTGAAGGTTCTAGCCACAAACAAAGACGGATCCATATTTGCTCATGTCCCAGTTAAGTACGTGAAATTACGAGCACCAAGAGAATTAACAGAAGAGCAGAGAGCAGAACTGATCGAACGTGGAAAGAATATGTCCAGAAATAAATCAACTGATTATGAAGAAACGTCAGATTTCGATTCTGGTGATGATAACGAGGAAATGTTCACGTTTTAATGAAAGGCGGTTTTAGATAAAAATGAGCAAAGTAAAATCTTATGGTTTAAAAGCCTACGTATCCAATGCATTTGATTTGCATGTTGGAAAAAGAATCAAGTATACAGAACGTGGTGATGACGGAATAGAACATATCTATGAAGTAAAACAGATGTTTCCATTTTGCATCTTACTGGAAGATATTTACGATCACACAAGAATTTGCCCTTGTTACAGTAAATTAAGCATGATGATAAGAGGGATTGAATAAGAACCTGGTTAAGAAGATGGGAGTTTAAGATCATGGAGGACTGCACAATAGCGTGTCAGTTGCTTACATGGGGAAAGGGAATAAGAAAAATGAGAGATAAAGAACGCATTTTGATGATTATTATTTCAAGGATCATACCGGGACTGACTTCTTGTACGGCAAAGAAAGAAGATTATATTCGACCGTTTATATTTAACACGCATGAATTAAAAGCCGGTGATCTAGTTATGACGAATACTACTATTTTCCCGAATGAATTTATGGTCGGTTTCGTGCATGAGGTAAAAAGTGATTGCGTCGTTATCCGGGAAATAGGCTCTAAAAAGTTGTGCAATTATTATAACGAAACTTTTTCGGTCATTAACAAGGAAAAACTGGGGTACGAAATTCTTGAAGGTGTGCAGTATAAAACGTATCAGAAAGTTTTGAAGGCATTTTCAAAATACACAAGCTATTCAACCAGATTTCGAAGTATAGAATTTTCTGGTAATACTTGCACGGTAACAAGCAGGATAATGTTCAAGAACGACAAAAACGGCGAAATTTCTTTCGAGTACAACCAGAAGACGAAAATTTCCGATATAGGTAAATTGTTGGAAAAAGCCGGGTTATAATACGAAAACGGGGAAAGTGAGGATGAAAATGAAAAACAATAATTACACTTCATTTTTCAAAACGAAACCAAAGAAAGTAGAGAGATACATTCGTTGCAGAAAATGTGGCGGAAACATGGAGTGGAGTAGAGACTTTCCACCACAAATCAAATGTACAAAGTGCGGATATACTGTATATCCAGAACCTTATGAGCCAGATTGTACCACACTGCCAGAAACATGGAAGAAATATTTTGAATTATAGGAGAAAATGGGGATGAAAAAATGGATAAATTAAAGCCTTGTCCGTTTTGCGGAGGAAAGGCGATAACCGAATGTTGGTCTAGCGGCGGCATTATATACATGGTTAAGTGTGGTAATCCAGATTGTGCTGTACCAGCGGAAGGTTATCCTTCTGGAAGAAATTTGATAGCTGTAAGAGAACAGTGGAATAGGAGGACGTGAATGAGCTACTGTGACGGAACCTGTAAGTATCTGAATACAAGAAAACACAAATGTGAATTGACAGGAGAAAAACTCGCATACATGAAATGGAGTCGTGGAATCGAGTATTCAGTGCATGAACATAGAGGATTTTGTGAGAAAGATAAGGAGGACGCAAAATGAAATTCAAAAGTAATGCCAAATACAACGAAGAACCTAAAACCGGAAGTATTTTTGCCTTAAAATACAATTCTTTAAGAATCGTTATTCACAAATACGTTGGCTATGGAGATACGCTGTTCCTTAACTGTAACACATTGGGTATTTACAACTACGATCTCGGAACAGAGGATTTTGAGGAAGCTGTCAGCAAAACAAAAGAAATTATCATGCATGAAGTTAAGAAAATCAGAGAGGATTCATACAGATTTTGTATGGATAACAACATTGAAATCGTCAGATATTAGGAGGGCACAAAATGAAATTATATTTCTACATTTTAGACAGTGACAGAGAATACAATCCAGAAACCAAAACATTAGGAGACTACGTTTTCAAGATCAGAGTTGAGGAATGCGAGGTAATCGAAAAACCCGTAACATACAAAGCAGCAACCAAGTTCCCTGATGGGATTTATATTGGATACGTGAAGAAAAAAGATATCGGAAGAATTTTTGATTCTTTAACACCGTACATTGTGTTGGAAGAACCTAATTATCAGTTTGTGAAAAATAAATTCTTAGAAAAGTACAATAAAGAGATAAGTAGATTAAAAAACGCAATTGCAATGTACGAAAATAAGATAGCTGCGATTGAGGATTATAAGGAGGACACAAAGTGTTAATCAGAAGTCAGGATAAAAGAATGATTGTAAATTTTGACAATATTTGCACAGTATCAGCGTTTCCTGAAAAGGATAGTGAGGATATCTATGTCGAAGATGGCACAGGCTCGCTCATGATCGGAAGATATTCCACCAAAGAAAAAGCCATGAAAGTACTGGATATGATTCAGGAAGCATACATGGAATACAAATGTGGTGAAATTGTTGGCAATGGGCTGTCAGGATCAGCATACACAGGAAGCTATGATACAAAAGAAAGTGTGGCGCATGGAATTGCTGTATTAAAAGGCTATGGAAATGAGATAAGAAAATCAATCCTGTTTCAGATGCCAGAAGACAGTGAGGTGGAAGTATGAAAAGATCTGAAACAACAAAATTTCTTAGCAGATTGTTGGAAAAAAGCCGTTTTTCTGGTCCAGGTAAATACTGGGCTAGAGAAGTAAGCCTTGATTATGGCTACGCAGCAGGAAAGCCAAGAAGAGTAGATTACATGCAATTTATTCCGGAAAATCAGTGCTCTATCTCAGCAATCGAAAAAGGAATATTTGCATGCTATGAAATCAAAAGTTGCAAAGATGATATTTACAGCGGAAATGGATTAAATTTTATTGGCGAAAAAAACTACCTTGTGACAACAATGGAGTGCTACAAAGAGATTTTACCTGATTTAAAAAATGGAAAATTTGCCCAACATATACGTGAGAATTTTCCGGAATGTTACGCGAAAATAGGTAACATGGGAGTAATGGTTGCAGTTCCGTATCAGAGAGATGTTGCAGAAGAATTTGAAAGCCCAACACCACTAGGTGAAGATGTGGAGAAATGGAGATTATCAGTTATTTTGAAGTGTGGACACAATGGTTCAAGAAAAATATCCATGACAGAACTGTTGTTTTGCATGGTAAGAAGCGGGCATTGAGAAAGGATGGAATAATATGATCCATATCAAAGACAGATTATCGGATTATCATGATTTCATGAAGAAACTTGTGAATGACCACCAGATGGTTTTGGCAAGCGATGTTCTGGAAATGATAGAACAGCTTAAGGATGATCTGGAACAGGACGAGAAAGAAAATGGTTGGATTCCGGTCAGTGATATATTACCAGAAGAACACGATTCCATATTTGCAAAGTTTAAAGGAACAGATAACTGGAAAAGAGGAATGTTCGAAAAAACGTCTAAATATGTGATTGCTACAGTTGTATTTGACGATGGAACAGTATTGGTAGAGCAGGCACATACTACTGATGGAATTTGGAGAACGGATAAAAAAGTTTTAGGCGGAACAGTAGTTGCATGGATGGATTTCCCAGAACCATATAAGGAGGATTAAATGGGATATTGTAAAATAGAATGTCCGGACGGTGAAACAGAGTGCTGCATCTGCTGTGAAAAACAAGACGGTTGTGACAACCGGTGCGACATGATGGACAGCTACGAGTACGCAGAAGATTGCGAGGACTATGTTGTGGAGGATGATTATGAAGTATAGAAAGAAACCGGTAGTGATTGAAGCATTTCAGTATGATGGTGACTTAAAAAACTCAGATGGCGAATATCGAGTTCCAGACTGGGCGATAGAAGCATTCGAATCAGGAGTTATGCACCATTATTCACCCTATAAATATCCTGACGATACCGCTCTTGAACTGTTTATTGACACTTTAGAGGGTACGCATCACGTATCAGTAGGAGATTATATTATTCGTGGTGTTCAAGGTGAACTCTATCCATGCAAACCAGATATATTCAGAGAGACTTACGAGGAGGTGGAGGAATGACTGAATTCTTATTAGGACTTACGCTCGGCATCATAATCGGCGTGACCGGACTTGTATGCGTAGCGATCATGTACGACAAGCACCACCCAGACGAATAGAAAGGAGAAACGGTATGCTGACAAGGAATAAAAAGCTGAAAGATTACGGCATTCCGGCAGAGGACATCGAAAAACTGAATACGATGCTGAAAGACTTTCCGGCAGAGTACGGATACCTGCTTACCAGTGCCGCCTTGTCAGCTTGCCCGAAAAACACGGTGATAGCGGATATGGTTATTGAGAATATCCTGCACCGGAAAAGTTACAGAAAAATCAGCAAAGAAAGATATATCCCGATGAACCCGAAGGACTTTTATGGATACAGGCGCAAGACCGTCGCTGTACTGTATGAGAGAATGCGGTTATTGGGAGTGTGGGAGAATAGAAAATGACTGAAAATCCTAATTACGATCCCGACTACTGCTATGAATGTGGCGGGTATGGAGATGATTACTACATAGACGAAGACGGAGAACTGGTTTGCAGGTGTCCAGAATGTCCGTTTAGCGAATTTTGGGAGGATGAATAAATGCGCTTAATAGATGCAGACGAATTAATTGAATACATTAAAGCTTTTGAAATTGGCACAAGTATTAGTTCTGACCAGAAAGAGTTTATTGATTGCGTTAATAAACAGTTTACAGCTTTTGATGCGGACAAGGTCATTAGTGAATTGAAAAGAGATAAATTCATTGAATCAGAATGTATCTTATCTGACATACATCAAGGATATAATGCTGGACTGAACAGAGCAATAGAAATCGTGAAAGGCGGTGAAACTGAATGAGAGAAATTCTTTTCAAGGCAAAGCGGATTGATAACGGCGAATGGGTCGATGGATATTACCTGAGAGATCAATATCACAGAAGTGGGAAGGACATTATTTTTTATCGGAAGGATTCAGATCAGTTTACAGTATATACCGATATAATTGATATAGAAACCCTCTGCCAGTTCACGGGACTTTACGACAAGAACGGGAAGAAGATTTGGGAAAATGACATTTTGATGTGCCATGGAAACCCAGAAGACCTTGCAAAAGCGGCATTTGGAGAATTTGGTGTAAGAAATATTGAAACCGGAACCATTGTAGATAAAGTTATCGGATGGCATTATGAGATTATTCCGACAGATACAATCAGCAGATGTGAACCATTCTGCTGGTCAATGCCACTGACCAAATATTATATCGACAGGTGCGAAATGGAAGTAGTTGGAAACATTTTCGACAATAAAGAATTATTACAGGAGGAATACTGATGCAAAGAGAATTTATTTGTGGCGACTGTATGAAATCCCTTCCAAACTTTCCAGATAATTACTTCGATGTGGCAGTTGTAGACCCGCCATACGGAATCAAAGAACACGGCGGTAAGAATCGTAGTAAATATGTAAAGCAGAAAAATGGAAGTTCCATTTATGTTCCTGATGGCGGCTATACGAATTATGGTTGGGATAATAAACCGCCAGATCGAGAGTATTTTAAACAACTATTCAGAGTATCAAAGAATCAGATTATCTGGGGATGTAATTACTTTGATTACTCAATGGCAGGTGGCTTGATAATCTGGGATAAATGCAATGATGGTTCATATCAATCAGACGCAGAAGTCGCTTACTGCAGTCTTACAAGAAGGGTTGACGTTTTTCGCTATATGTGGAGAGGAATGTTTCAAGGAAAATCAATAATTGAAGGAACAATACAGCAGGGCAACAAAAAAATGAATGAAAAGCGAATCCACCCAACCCAAAAGCCTGTAAATTTATATCGTTGGATATGTCATAAATATCTGGAGAAAGGAATGAAGATTCTTGATACCCATGTGGGGAGTGCAAGCTCACTGATTGCATATGAGGAATACGGTCTGGAATATGTTGGTTATGAAATCAATAAAGATTATTACGATTCAGCTCAAAAACGGTTGAACGAGTTCAAATCACAATTAACATTATTTGATTTAGGAATGGAGGTGCCGGAATGAGTAAATCAGTATTAGTGATAAATACGCCAAAATATTGTGCTTTATGCGTTTTACGCAGTGGAGTGCATCACCCGTTCTGTAGAGTAAACAATAGAGATATTACAGATTTGAGTATTAGACCTGATTGGTGTCCACTGAAACCATTGCCGGAGAAAATGAAAGCAACTGGGCTTTATAACGGCGAGTATTTCAAAGCAGGAGGCAAACTGCCGAGCTATAAGATTGGTTGGAACGATTGTATTGATGAAATTATAGGAGGAGGGAATTCTGATGATTAATTTAACTGGGAAAAGCGTACTCGTAAAAACGCAGGAAGAATATTTGAGTGTTCTGAAAATGGCAAAGCTTCAGGAATTCACATGGATGAGAAAGAATCATTTAAGCCCTATCGAAATTCCATTTCCAAACATATTGAATTTTTACGACGGCAAGATCGTTACTTACAGAGATGACGAAAAGACATTGTATGAAGCATCCGAAATCATTAAAGATGAAGAAAAAATCAAGGATGCAGTAAACCTTGTCAGAGCATTTGCTAAATGCCCAGACAGAACAGCATTGACGGAATCATTTATTGAGTCCTTGAAGTTACTCGCAGATACTGTAGAAAGTCAGATGGAAGAGGTGAAGTAGATGGAGAGATTAACAAAATGGATTTTAATACAGCAATGGCGAAATCAGTAGCATGGGCCAGTACATCAATGGCAGTGATTGCGGCAATATCTGCAACTAAAAATCCTTGTTGCTTATTTGCGTTTATTCTGCCACTATTCGTGGGATTACCGCTTGATTGAGAGGAGTGATAGATAATTGGCAGAAGTAAAATGGATTAAAATGGCAACAAACATTTGGGATAATAGAAAAATTGTTCAAATTGAATCCCTTCCAGATGGAGATACAATCATTGTTATATGGTTAAAACTTTTGTGCCTTGCCGGGACAACTAATGATTCTGGAATGGTTTATTTTACAAAAGAAATACCATATACAGAACAAATGCTCTCCACACTGTTTAATCGACCTCTGGCAACTATACAGTTTGCTTTAAAGGTGTTCCAAGAATTCGAAATGATATCAATTATTGATGATTTTTTACAGATTTCCAATTGGAAAAAATATCAGAACATCGAAGGTATGGACAAGATTAGAGAACAGAACCGAATCAGGAAGCAAAATCAGAGAGAAAGACAAAAAATTATGATTGAACAAGATATGTCACGTGACATGTCACGTGACGTCACGCAACAGAATAAGATAAAGAATAAGAAAGAAGATATAGATAAAGAGAAAGATAATAAATTAATAGTATCTGAAGATACTATTTGTCAGACTGATGTCCGACGTGTCATCGAGGAATGGAACAAATTACAGGAAGTTGGCATCAATCCGATACGCGATATCAAACCATCATCAAAAAGATGTCAGTTACTCAAAGGACGAATCCGTGAATACGGAATTGATGAAGTCCTTAATGCAATCAACAACGTTCGCAACAGTGATTTTCTTCGAGGAGAGAATAACAGAGGATGGATGATAACATTTGACTGGTTTGTCAAGCCAAATAATTTTATCAAGGTGTTGGAAGGAAACTACAACAAGGAGGGACAGCATGGAACCACTAGAACAGCTCAAAGACATGTCAAACCGCTTATCCCATTTGAACAATGCGGAGGAAGCGAAATCTCAGACACTCCATTTGCAGACTGAGTGTCCTGATTGTGGCGGTTCTGGTTGGATATGGTCAAGGGACGATAATGGCATTCCATATTGTGAAGAATGCCATTGCGGAATCAGAAAGAAGATGATCTTGCAGAACCAGCTGCAATTTGCTGAAATGCCGGATATGTACAAGGAATGCAGATTTTCAAATATGAAAAGCAGCGTGTATCAACTTCCAGAAAGTAAGGAAATATTCATACAGGCGGCAAAAGCTGTTAAATATTGGCTCGAAAATATCCAACAGATGCAGGAACAGGGAATTGGGCTGTACATATATTCAAATACTAAAGGCTCTGGAAAGACAAGACTTGTATGCAGCATGGCAAATGAGATGATAGAAAAGCATCAGAAATCGGTAAAATTCACAACATCCCTAAAAATTCTTGATGAGATAAAGTCAACATGGGGAGAACGAGGAAAAAACGCAGAGAATAAGCTGATTAGTGATTTGACTTATGCGGATATTTTGATTATTGACGATTTTGGTGCGGAATCTGGGAAAGATTGGATTAATGAAAAATTCTACGGGATCATCAATGGTCGGTATGTGGACAAGAAAACCACAATTTTCACCAGTAATTATCCTATTTCCCGATTGAAATATGATGACCGCATTACGAACAGAATTTTAGAGCGATCATTGGAAATCCCTTTTCCTGAAGAATCAGTCAGGGAACACATAGCGGTTGCAATGAAACAGGAACTTATCAAAAAGATTCAAGGCGGTGAAAATGGAAAACAAGCGTAAACCGTGGATAAAATTGACGCCACAAGAAATTCAGAATTTGACTAATCGTCAATGCACAGACTGCAAGTTCTATCCGAAATCAAACGGCACATCAGGGAAAATGCAACCGTGCGATTATATTTTTATGGTCGGCCATAGTCGAGGATGCGACCCAAGAGATTGCGTAAAAGAAGGCAAATTTGAATATGCAGCAACAAAGAAAAGGAGAAAAGTATGGAGGGCAAAGACGAAAAGTTAGATATCACGCCAGAACTGGTGCTTATATGCAGGAAAGTAATACGACAATACGCAAAGCAAATTGGTAGGCATGATTGCCACAAATGCATCATATATGCAGAATGCGAGCATGACTTTGCCAGATGCCCGGAATTATGGAAGGACATCAGCCTATGAGAAGAATCAGCGAAATGTACAAGCGTTCGGGCGGTACGAACTATGAACATCAATGCTTTGAATGCACGATGTTTAAAAACGCTAAAAGATGCAAATGCTTAAATTACGAACTGGATGCTGACTGGAATCCAAATTGGACAGCCTGCAAATTTTTTACAAAAGATGAAATAGAAGAAATACAAGGACAGATGAATATTTTTGATTTTGTGAAATGAGAGGTGAGCATATGGCAATTGTTACGATTGATGGAAAAGAAATTGACATCGAACAAATTGAACTGCCAGAAGAAATTATTAAAATCATAATTGAATGCTTAGGTTGACCGCAAAAATATTGTAGTGTAAAATGTGTCGTAACATGATATGTGCGGCACATTTCTACACAAAGGAGGAATAGTCATGGAATGTGTTGCGTATTTGCGTGTGTCGACAGAAAAACAGGCCGAAGAGGGAAATGGATTAGACAGTCAGAAAAGAGATATTGAAAATTATTGCAGAAAAAATCAATTGATTATATCTGATTGGTACGAGGATGATGGCTTCACAGGTTCGAATATGAATCGTCCAGCATTGCAACGCTTAATTAATGATTGCTCAAAGAAAAAATTAAAATGTGTTGTAGCGTTTAAACTAGATCGATTATCAAGAAGCATGGTCGATGGAATATACTTAATTGAACGTGTATTCATACCTAATGGGGTGGATTTTAGATGCGTGCATGATAGTGTAAGTTACAACAGCCCAATGGAGCAAGCATACACTCAGATGATGGCAGTGTTTGCGCAACTTGACAAAAATACTATGCTGCTTAGAATGCGTGGCGGTATGCTGGAACGAGTGAAACAGGGATATTGGATGGGAGGTGGCAACACCCCTTATTGCTATAGGAACTGCATTATGTAAGTGCTAATAACGAATGCGCCGTACATATCATGTAAATTGACATAAAATAGAATATTTGATAGTATATATTATATACTAACGATGACACCGATCCGAAAATGAGGATTCTGTGTCTTTTTTTTATTTTTGGGAGGAATACCATGATTGCACAGGGAATCAGCCATACCGCATATGATGTAATGCGAGAGTACATGATTACGGGAGCTGAATTGGACGGAAAATATCAGATACCGATGCTGGAAAGATACACCGGGCATCCGGGAGAAGATACAGTTGACTTTAAGGATAGTTTCAGTCCGAAGATTAAGAATCACCGCAAGCTGACAGTGAATTTCTACATCCATGACTACGAATTTGAAAAAATTTGGAACAATCCAGACAGGTATCTGGAGCATCTAAAATGTTTCCACAGCGTGATCGCACCGGATTTTTCCATGGCTGTTGGACAGGATGGAATGCCGTTCGCTATGAATATCTGGCAGAAGTACCGTAATCATGCATTGTCTCATTATCTCAGCATGAACGGAATTAAAGTTATTCCGAACGTAAGCATACCGCCAGAGTATTGCTATGACTGGGCTTTTGACGGCGTACCGAAAAGAAGCACAGTAGCGTGCTGCACTAATGGCAGAATCAAAGCCAGAGCATCCAGAGAGGAATTCTGTATAGGCTTTAAAGAAATGGAAAGATACATAGAGCCGCTTCGAGTTATCATTGTAGGGAAAATACCACCTGAACTCAATACGGATGTGGAAATCATCAATTTCAAAACCAGAAGTCAGAAGATTAGAGACAAGGAGGGAAAGTATGGGATTTAATACAGGAAATACATTGAGAAAGAAATCAAAGACTAGAAAACAGGAAGAACGAGAACAGAGGATGAAAAGTGGAACCGCAATAAAGAAGAAAAGAAGCACTGGTAAAGTAGATTATCTGAATAAATTGAAATAATTTTACATTTTCCACAGTCCCAGAATAGATGCTATAAAAATATTTGTGCAAAATTACAAATAAATAAAAAATATAAAATGACCCGTATCCATGGAAAAATGATTTTTTTCGTTCAAAATCCATGCTTCGGGTCTTTTTGAATGTCTGTGAAAATTGGCACTTGTGAGGCTTCGTAGTAAAGTGATGATGCATCAAGGAATATATCCGCGGTAAAACGTGCCGCCATCCGATGCACACGATATGCGATAAACATTGTAATTAATTGCATAATTGCACCTAAAATCAATTCGAACGGCACAAGCCTATACTTTATCGGGTGACGATATAAAACGGCTTAAAAGTCAAAATACAGCGTTAAAACATTATAAGGCAATCGACCGAAACACAATATAATAACTTGATGCCATTATAAAGCCCGTAAACGTGCCTAGAATCAATTTAATAATTACAGTCGATAAAATACATGTAAGCATATAAGCGGCTGTAAAACGTCAAATAAGCGCTTGCAAGGATAACAAAACCGGTGAAAGCTGCATGGTCTGGACAGAATCCAAATCGGCAGTTATCCACATTGACATATATAACAATAATACGCCCTTTATATTTTACCGTCAATCCTTTTGGTTGATTGCGTAAAACAGCCTAGAAACAACTTTACAGCCGTAAACGGTAAAATGTACCATAAAGCAATTAAAAGCCGTTAAAAGCCGAATAAAAGGCACTACAGTAAAAAGCCCAGCACAGGCCACGAACCAGCGCCGCCCGGAGCGGATGCAGGGCACCAGAAAAAGAGTAGCGTTTTACTACTCTAAATAGTTTATATTTGCGATCCGGGGCAAGTCCCGGAAAAACTCAGAAAAACCGCCGTCAGTGATATTATATTGGCGGTCAGATGTCGGAATGGTTCTGCCGTTCTTAATCTCCATGCAAGAAAGTTGCAAATGATCCGCTTTTTTTGGTGACCGGTGCAGCGCGTAGCGCATAAAAGACACCTCTTCAGACTGACAGCAAACCGGCGGCAATTCGTACCAGATCAGCGGCACGGAACCAGAAGAAACGGCATCGAACACTTTTCTAGTGTCCTTTTTTGCCGATTCTTTAATTTTATCAACTTCGGAAAAATCGCCGCTTTTTATAGCGGCGACAGTTTGTTTTTGCGTGGCTTTTCTGATTTCGATTACTTTTCCACTCATTAACAGAACACCTCCCCGAACATATAAGAACCATTATTTTTAAAAGCTTTGTTCCAGGTTGCAACAATTTCTTCGGCTTCTTTCTTCGTGCTGCAAAGGTTCGCCGCTGCGATGCCTTTTATCGCCAGTTTTGAAAGTAAGTTATCACTTTCAGAAACCTTGATAGCGTAAGCATAGTTTTTCCCGCTCTCTGTCACCTGTACGGCAATATAGCTACTTTTTTTCTTCATGTCTTTTCTTTCTTCCCTGTACCCATGGGAGCCGGGTGTTAAAATAAAAGGGCGCCGCCGGGAATCGAATCCGGCCGGAACCGTTACGCCTAATTCAAGCAAGCATTTATTTTCTTTTCCAGATGTGGGAACGCTTCACAAATTTCTTGCACGCTGTCGGCGTAATAATCACCAACCATTTTACCGAAAATTCTAATATTACCAGAATAAAAACAGCCTAAATCATTAAACTGAATATCAAGCCCCGTTGCCTGTTCCTTTTTGTCTCCGTACCACATATCAATCTTGATCATTTTTAGCCCTCCTGTTTTAACATACTTTTTTAGCTGTACACACTTCCATACATTTACAATTACAGCACAGCATATTTTTACTGCATAAGCAGTTATCTAATATATCTTCGATATTTCTATCCCATTCATCATAGTTAATATAACTATGGTCATAATACCATTTATTTTTATTGAGTTGATTTTTCTTTTCCGGGAACAGCTCCGCAAGGGAAATAGTTATTCGTCGAATTTTTTCATGATCCGCCATTTTTAACACCTCCATTAATAACCAATAACAATATAATGCGCGATTAACAGGAGCGGAAACGAAGCAATCGCAAAGCCTAATAAATAGGCTTTTACAGCATGTATAACTTTTTTTCGGTGGATTCGCTGCCATTGGGAATAGGTATATTTTTTCATTTTTTAATCCTCCTGATTTTATTTTAAAAGACCGCCGCCGGAGGGAATTAATCTAAATAATTAACTTTAGATATGCTGTATTCTGTTTTTAGTTTCTCAAAAGCGCGTTCCGTAACGATATAATAATTTATATTGTTTTCCGTTTTATCAAGGCGAATCCCGCACCCTTTTAAATTTAATTCAGTTGTTAAAAACCAGTGATCACCGTAATAGCTCAGACTTGCGTCAATCTGACATTCTGGTTTTTCTTGCCCCATTTCCGGCGTGTACATATATAACCCGGGAGCGGCAACCGGGGCGGCTGTCTGACTTTCTAACGCCTTTAGTTTTTGACGCCCGATTCTCCGAAGTGTCAGCAGTTCGGACTGCGTTATTTTGTTTTGCCTTGCTAATTCTTCAGCGGTTTCAAGGTAAAACTCTGTAGTTTTTACAGTTCCAGAAACATCGAAGAACTGTTTTAAGTTTATGAATCCGGTTGACTTCTGAACCGGGAAAGGGATGATTTTACACATTGTTTTTTTCTCCGTTCTCCCGGCTTTGCGTCCGGGTTGTTTGTTCTCTGTTGATGGTTATATATTATCACTAAAATTAGAGAATGTCAATACATAAATCACAAAAAATAGAGAAAATATTTCTTGACAATCAGAAACGAAAAAGTTACATTATATATAGAAGAAATGAACAGGAGGGATACAAATGTTAGAATATAAAATCAATGTTATAGAAGAACTTGCAAAAATCGGTGTAAACACCACAAAAGCAAAGAATACAGGACTTTTCGGACAAGCAACAATGCAAAAATTTAAAAAAGGAGATACAACAATCTCTTTGGATAATCTTAATAGACTTTGTGCAGTTCTGGAAATGCAACCAAGAGACATTATAAAATATGTAGAAACTGATAGCGATAGAGAAAAAATAATCTCTAAAATAAGTGAAAAAAATATTGACATTCACTAAAATTAGAGATATAATTGTAGCTGTAAGGAAACAAAAACCTTATAAACTACAGAAAGGAGAAAACATGGACAACATGACAGACAAACAATTACAGTTTATTGCATGGTTGATCACAACAGCAACTGACAAATGCGAAACCATTGAAGAAGTCCGAGAAATGAACAACGAAATTAGAAAACATTCAGCCGGACTTCTCAAAGAGAACACGAAGGAAAACGAATAACCAGAGGGGCGAGCAATCGCCCCAGACAATAAAGGGAGGGTAAAAAATGAATATCAAGATTTTTTGTAATTATGGCGTATTAGCAGCCGAAAAGCGAAATGTATACACATACGGAGCACCACACAATATGGCGGACTGTTGGGACGAAATGACAGTAGAAATACCAGAAGGGTGGGAACCGTACGAAAATAATGTAGGGGATTTAATGGTAACAGCTCCGTGGGGATGGAGTTATAGCATTAACGAAGTACTCCAGGGAAATGAAAAGCCGTGTTTTTATGCACTAGACAAGAGTATGAAAGGACATAGAACATATTTAAAAATTATAGATTAATAGGAGGGTAAGAAATAAAAAAACATGAATTTAGTGCAAGCGAATTAACAGAAAAGGCATTCGAAGTATATAGCGACAGTAGCTTTGCATTCTGGACAGATGCAACCGGAACATTTTACAGAAGCGACAACCCGAACAGTGAAAAAGTAGAAATCGGAACTATCGAAAATGTAAACGATTTTTTGGAAATGTTCGCCTGATAAAAATAAGCCCTTTGGAATTCACCAAGGGGCTTTTATCATGCTTTTTGTGGCGGCTTTTAGGACAGGTGCAGAACTGCCGCCGAAGTCCTGACATAATTATTCATAGCACAATTAAAAGCAAAAGTCAACGACAATTTTTTGCTTGACTTTTAAAAACCGTTCTGCTATGCTCGATACAACGAAGACGACGGAACTCAGGAAGGGGCAGGGCTGACAAAGCGGAGTCGTAACTGAATACGGAAAAAATTATAGCCAGATCATGCCGGATCAGATGCCGGAAGGTCTGGCTTTTTGTGTGTTCAAAATGCCCTATTATAATATTATATATATTAATATTATGGATTATGAATATCTATAATTATAGTTATTCCCTGTCCCTTCCTAGATTCCAGAGGCTGAGTTGATTAATATAATATCTGTCTCTTATACACATCTCCGAGCCCACGAGACCGGAGCCTATCT
>ENA-OYXH01000236-OYXH01000236.1-human-gut-metagenome-genome-assembly--contig:-NODE-236-length-23929-cov-5.284619_pt1 | contig 23929 bp, 22 predicted proteins | sample MGYA00244844_ERZ653420 | MGnify/ENA primary metagenome ERZ653420 (study PRJEB26926, sample SAMN06164998) | human gut metagenome | biome: ENVO:00009003; feature: ENVO:2100002; material: ENVO:00002003... | reverse complement strand
CCCTATAATAATCTTCGTGGACATCCCCTGCCGGTCTATAATAATTTTCATGGCCGCTTTCGCGTGCATCATAATAATTGTTACGGTTTTCTCCGCGGTCAGAATCGCGGACATAATCGTAATTTTCACTTTCAGGATCATACTCCATGTCAAAGTCAATCCCGCTCATATTGCTGAAAATCTGCATTGCAAACCATGCAATCAGCGCCCATATCGCATATTTTTTCATTGTTTGTCCCCTCTCTTCTGATAGGTTGCAGCCAAAATATAAGTCGCTGCCTCTTCGGCAAACTCTGGGTCTTGATTCATTCCGAAACGGGCAAGGAGCCAGCTCGCGCTCGCGGCATACTTTTTCGCATCCCATTTCTTGTCCACGTTTTTTCGCACTTCTTCTTTGACCCGGCGAAAATATTTGTTAAATTTTTCCTCGTCTTCAGGCGTCATCATTTTTTCCGATTCCATCGTTTTCTACTCCCTCAGGATATGGTTTTATGTCATACTGCTTGCTTTCCTCGCTGCTCTTTCCTAGAAACGCCCGCGTAAAATCTGTCGAAAACTTGCCTATATCGGCTTTATAAATCGACATTTTCCTAAGGTCATTACGGACAAGAAACTGCTGGTATATCGGCGTATTATTAAAGCCGATAAACACAAGCTTAATTGGTTTTTCGAGGCTTCCCGGAGCAGGCATTATCGTCCCGGTTACCAAAATGCGGTAAAGCCCCTGCCTGACTTCAGAACAGTCAAAATCTATCGTATTCACCCGGTCAAACGGAAATCCGACCGAGGGGTCGCTTGCATTTTTGACGAGTTCCCATTCTTCAGACGGCAGGCTCAGACGCTGCGGAAGGTTATAGTTTGCCATTGCACCCTCCCCGGATTTGTTCCATCAGCAATATCGCCGCCGCAGCTATATGTTTCGCAGCTTTGTAATATTCTTTGGCTCCTACCGTTTTATCGTCGACTTTTTCGCGGAGTTCCTTAAATTCCTTAATTTCCATTTCAAGGATTTTAAGGCGCCCTTCTTCGAGATGTTCGTATTTTTCCCATGTTGCGGGTTTGTCGTCCAGCGTCTTTTCGATACGCCGAATGTCTTTCCAACGTGGATTGTAAAGTATATATTTCATCGGTTCCCCTTTCATTGTCTGATTGGGGGCTTGCGCCCCCGTTCCTTACGCCGCCGCGGTCGTTGCCGTTGTAGGGCGCAGTCTTTCAATCGCCCCCATCAAAACGGCCGTCTGTCCGTTTACAACGTTAGTTGTATAAAGCTGTGATTTCAAAGCTGCATTTTCTGCCTTTTCATCACAAAGCTTGGTTTGCAGGTCTGTAATCAGATTGTTCTGAATCAGCTGTCTGGTTGCGCAGCCTTCTTCGCGGATTGCGTTCTGCGTGGCGCAGCAGCACTGCTGATTCTGAAAACCGACATTATTAATCGCCGAAACAATCGAGTTCGTATTTTGGCAATTATCATGCCCCAAACTCGAAAATCCCTGCATCATGGCAAGGTTGGTACGGGAAGTCTGGTCTAACGTCTGATAGCCGATATTACACAGCCCGGTGGACAAATTCATATTCATTCCATTAATCGAGTTCTGAATAGAATTAATCCCGTCATTTAAAATTCCTGTCGAAAAGCCGTCGGCAATAGCCGCAGAATTACAGCCTCCGCCGCAGCCGCCGCGCCCGTTTCCGCCCCAGTCGCCAAACCAAGAGCCAAACAACGCGCCAGCAAACGCGCCGGCCGCAGAACCCCAGCCGCCTTCACCGCCGCCAAAGCCATTTACCGGTAAAATATCTGTCATAATGTTTCTCCATTAAAATTAACATTAATGAAGAAAGCGGGAGTAAATAATAAGCCCCTTAACTTTCTTCAAGTTAAGGGTACAAACACCATAATAGAATAAGAACGCCCGGTTTTCTACTTTTCGGGGCGCTCCAAAAGCCTTGCCACATAAGCGGTTAAAAACTTTGCGGACACTTTCAGGGCTTTTTGATACCGTCTTGAAACGGTTTTGACATCAACGTTGATTTCGCCGGCATAAACTTTTTGCCAGCCCCGCCGCCCCTGATGCCCGACCAGCCCGTCAATAAGAACTTCCTGTTCGACCGTCCGCAGCGGAAACGACCGGATAAGCCGAATTGCCGTATCTGCCTTTAACCGCTGATACATATATTCGGCATATTCCTTTTCCATCTTACCCTGCCGTTACTGTCTTAAACTCATATTTTCCCGTTTCGTCCGTTGCCCCGGTGGCAAACCCGGTTACCGAATTATCCGGGTAAAAATGGAACAAATCCACCGGGTCGGCATAAACCGCATCGGAAGCGTTTGAAAGGTTGTATGCGTTCAGATAATTTCTGCTCGTGTAATAGCACATCGCCGCCTTTGTCCGGTCTGCGGTGATGTCAAACGTCATAAAGTATCCGTCCGCTTTGTCGCTCGGCGGCAACACGTCTGCGGCAATGCTGGCAAAAGTCTTGCTCTCCTGATTAAACTGGAACATAACGAACATCTCCGCCGTTCCTATATTTAAAACGCCTGTCGACGCGTTATAAAACATCTTCACGTTGACCGACGTCCACGGCAGCAAAATCCCCGGCGTATCTGCAACCAGCTGATAATTCTCATCAATTTTATAAACCGTCATCGTTGCGCCGGTATTTAAATCCAACTGTTCAATATGCACAAAAACATAGTCGCCGGGTTCGCACCCTGTCGCATACGCAACGTCTTCAATATTCGCCGTCGTCCCGATAACCGAATTTGTCGTCAAATCAAGAATGTAAACCGTGTCAGTGAACCAGACCAGCACTTTGCTGCCCAGACGAATGACACGCCCGTTCTGCGCACCGCTGTTGTTTGTCCAACCCTCCCGGATATCGCACAGCACTTCCGTCCCGATGGTATCCGTAGCAAAATCGTATGTCGTCAAAACCAAGCGGCTGTCGATACAGGCCAGACACCGCCCTTCCCCGTTGTACTGCCCGATATAATATGCCGCCGTATTGATGATGCCGTGCGGATAAATCGACTGCGTATTGTAGGACGAGTATCGAATAAGTTTTCCCTGCGCCGCTGAGCAGATGTTGCCGTCAATAAAGTCAATAAACCTTCCGCTAACGCTGGCAATATCAAGGTCTGTCGCCGCCCAACTGCCGGATTCCGGCGTGTAGGTCAGGCTGTACAGACGGTTTGAGAAAAAAGCATAAACGTCGTTTCCTTTGCAAAAAGGAAAATACATTCTGCTTCCAGAGGTTATGTTAATCAGCTTTTCTGCCGTTGCCGTCGTTTCCCGCTGGTGGCTGTTTAGCAGCGCTTTCGTCCCCTTTGTTACCGTCGCGCCCGTATTGTTTACCGCAAAAACCGTTTCGCCGCCGCCTCCGCCGGAATATACAACTGAATTGGTAAATCCTATACTCATTGGTTATAACTCCCCAAATAAAAAGCTATGGTTGGAATGACAAATATTTCAGTGGGTTTCTCTTTTGCATAAATTGAACATCTCATTTGAGTATTGTCGGCCACTACATAACCCACGCCAAAAGATGCTACTGGTGCAAAATTACCGCTATTAACATCTTGGGGTGCAAAAGTTACAAAACCATAACAATTCATGCCGTTTTTATATGGAAGATGTGTATCAACGTTAGCTACCAATGCTTTCCAAGGATAGTCAGAATATGTCGAATCTGCAACGAATTGGTTTGGAACAACATCTACATTATTCAAAAAATATGGATTGAATTTTTTATACATCTCTATACTATTCCAAGCCTCTTCAGCTTGTTCTGCACTACCAGCTGCTGTTGTTGCACTCTCTGCTGCCTCTGACGCGCTGGCTGAAGCTTCAGCCGCTTTTTGTGTTGCTATGTTAGCTTGCTCTGTCGCGTTTGCCACAATATCATCAAAATTGTCTTTGGAATTAGCAAACCCGTTTCCTGTATCATTCCAAATTATAGCCTTCCCCGCATCAGGTAAAGGCAGAGTAACGTCCACGCCTGCCGTACCGACCGGAAGTTTCGGCGCGCGGTCGACAGATTCTTTTAACTGCTGCGTTATAGCAGTCAGCTTATCAAGATTTTCTTCTACCCTGTTTGCCGGAAAACCGCTCGATGTCCGATACGGTGTCAACTGGTCAAGCGGAACATCTCTTGTTATGATGATATAACTACCGGCGGCCGGTGCTGTATTAAAATCAACAGTTCCACCCACTTCCTGCGCGTTGACGGTATAGTCTGAACTGTCAACAACAGTCTGTTTACCGTTAATTTCCTGATAAACAACCAGATAATCGTCATCCAGTACCCGAAAATCAAAAGTAAAACTTTTCGTATTCCCATTAGCCTCCTGCCGAATGGGAACATAATTGTTTGCTATTGTCATTATTTTCTCCATAAAAAAAGAGCGCGTCCTTACAGAGCGCACTCTTTCATCTTAGTAAAAACTATACTAAACTATGTCAGTTGTCAATAGGTTTTTAAAAATGATACCGAACACCTGCCGTAATATCAAAAAAGTGGTCTAGACCTTCAATATCTGCATCGACATACCGTCCCATAATTCTAGCTGACCAATTCTTATCAAAATTATACTGGAAACCGATACCTGCTCTATACCCTATGCCGTTATCATCATCTCCTATCTTCATTCCCTGTAGCTTAATATATGATTCAGCATCATAATACGCAACCCCAAGAGACATCAAAGCTTCCAAATTATTGGTAAGAGGGAGATAACCCATAAAATCGACACCATAAGCTTTGTACTCATCTACGGCCTTTAAGCTAATATTTCCATACGGTACACTTTTCTCGCCCTCTTCTGATTGCTGATAAAAAGCCTCAATTCCAAAGTTTTTATGCATTCTGACGCCGACAGATACAGCAACTGCATTTAAATTGTCTTCAAAGGCATTACCCTCTATATCAGCCGACGAATTAACATAATCTAATCCAATATACGGCCGCGCCTCTGTAGTATGGTAAGTTTTTGCTTTCGCAGTATAATACTGGGGTTCTGCAACATAATATCGGGTTCCTGCCGCATACGCGTTTACTGAAAAAGCCAGCAATATCCCGCTTAAAAACAAAACTTTCTTCATTTTTCTATCCTTTTGAATGTTCAAAACTGTTTTTATTATACATATAAAGATTTAAATTAAGTTAACCTATCGTATATATGTTTTCTTTAGCTGTTCAATAATTTGCCGCCGTACCTTGTTTATTGCCGCAGCTTTTTGCTCGTCATCCTTTGCCCGGTATGCCCTCGTCCTGATAAGCGTATAAACCTCTGCATAATAGCGTTTGGCAAATTCTTTTCTTACTCTCTGCTGCTTTGCTTCGCTTAATTCAGAAAGTTTTCCGCTACGTGTAACATCCGTTATCGTCGGTTTTGCACCTTTTTTGTAAAGCCGGTCTATCTCATAAATAACCCGATTAGAAGCGGCCGTTTTAACCCTTGCACCAAACAAAACGGTACTCCATGCCGGTTCTGTTTCCCTCGGAGTTTTACTCGTTGTTGTATATTTCAACGGCAGCGATTCGCGTATTCCCGGAATAGAGGCTTTTGCCTTATCATAAGTGCCAGCGCTGGTTTCCCGTTCGTATGTATCAATAGATTTAGCCAAATCATTAACAATTGAAGGAATTGTCCGCGCCCGAATAAAATCAATTAAGGCATTATTTAAATTCTTAACTGTCTTCTCCGGTTTATTGCTTGTAGCTCTCCCAATAGCGTCAACCGTTTCCGAAAACTCCTGTAATCCCGGAAGTTTCTGCAATTGCGAGGCAACACCTTTAGCATACCCAAACCAAGCAACTTCGCCTCTTCTCCGTGCAGACAAAACCGCCGTTAAAGGCACCGCAAGCGGACCGAAATAATCTAAGGAGATATATTTATCACCGATTCTTATAGAATTAAACACTGCATTTTTCTCAAGTGCCAACCTCCTTTCCGACATCGTCAGCGCGTCATAGTCCGGTGTATAATCATCCGGGTCTAACGCCATTGCAATCAGCATCGCTAAAACAACCCCCAATCCGTTCCTTACTGCCGCTTTAATCGCCGTCCAGGATTTAGCTGATAGCTTTCCGGCTTTAACATCACGGATAACCGTCGTCAGATTCGGAATCAGATATGCCGCGCCAATACTGTATTCCATACCCAAAGCCACAACATTCGCCGGTGTCTTGACAAACGGCATAAGCTGGTCGCCTAAGCGGACATTTCCTGTAACTTTATTTAAAGTTTCACGAATCCCCAATGCAAATTTTGAGAAAGCCGTATCATTGGTATATGTTGCAACATTTGCCTCCATCATTGCTTTTTCACGAATAAGCATTCCCTCTTCTGTCAACGGTGCAACTCTGGTAGCATCCCTATATAGTTCTGTTGCTCTTTTTGACAGCATTTCTCCGCTCAATCCTTCGTTTTGTGCAATAGTTGTCGCCTCTAAAGCCGCCGTATCGCTGAAAACAAAATCTTTTGCACGTGAATCAGGATAACCCATCAGATACTTAAACACACCGGTTTCTACACCTCTGGCAAATGCTCTGAATTTTCCAGCCCCTTGCGTGCTTATCCTGCGTTCGCCCAGTGTAACCGTTGCTGCGTCCAACCCTTCCGTTGTTGATACATTATATCCGCTTGCCCGATAAACATCATCGGCATAAGCCAGATAATCCTTTTCAACATTTTTATCCACCGCCGAAAAAGATGCTCCGCCCTCCAGTGAATTTACTGCCCGGCGAATTAGCATTTCGGTTAAAATATTTTCGGTATTGCTGACAACATTAAGCACCGGAGACTTTACAGACGACAACATCATCCCGCGGCCGACGATAGATGTCGCAATTTGCAAAGCCGGAGACGGCGTCAAACTTTCAACCAGATTATTCATCTCATTTATTTTTTGCCACGTCTGCACACTTGGGTTGCCGGTTTCATCAAGCGTATTAACAATACTTTTCTCAATTTCTCCGATTTTTCCGATAATCTGATTCGCCTCTTCCTGCGACACCGTTGTTCCGAAAATGTCGTCCAAAGCTTCGCGAACATACATTTTTGCATTTCTGGTATTTAACGGCTCAAGCGGCATCTGAAACAATTCGCCCTGTACGCCTGTACCATATTCATACCGCAGGCGTTTCAATTCCGCATTTAATACCTTTTGCTGCTCTTCTCTTGTCTTTTCGGCTAAAACTTTTTTTGTAATCTGGTCGGTCTCATTTTTTATCATTTTTTTGTACAAATCAACCGGACTGTCTCCGCCAACAGCTTCCGCATATCCTTTAAAAATCTTAGATGCTGCTTTATAGGTTCTGTGTGCGACAAGTTTATTTATCCAATATGTCGGGCTGGCTATATCCTTAGTGGAAATCCTTTCGGCAACAATTTCCTGACCTCGCAGCGTCTGCAAGCTGGAATGCAGTTTCAGCGCACGCAAATACTCGGCATTATCACCGATTCGCAGCATTTCCTGTTCATAGGCAATACGGATTGCCGTATCGAGGATATTTTCGGGGGCTGATTTTCGACCGTCTATAATTTTACGAGCATCTTCCAAATTATTTTTTACAAAATCGGCAGCCCTTTGCGCCTGCTCTTCCAACCTGATTTTATTGTAATCTAGGTCAACATCGGCGATTTCCTGCAACGCATCAATATTTCTTTCAACTTCGCGGCTGTATATCCGGCTTTTTCCTGTCTCTCCCTCTGTAATATTGGAAACAATTACAGTCCTTGCGTCAATACTGTCCGGTTCCAGACGTGCCGTTTCCATTTCCTCCACCAGTTTGACTGTTTCTTTTTCCTGCCTGTCCTGCTCTTGCAATCCCAGCTGTTCCCGCAGTTTTTCCGCAGTCGTCATTTTTTCACGCGGTTTTCTTGAAGGTCTAATCCTTGGCGGCGGAAGAATACCTGTCGTCATAGACTGGAAAAATCTCACCGCATCTTCGCTCAAATGCACATTAAGCCGGTTCATGTCGCCGTAAACCCGTTTCAACCAACGGTCATAATCATCAAAAGCACCTTTGATAATCGGTGTCGGCAAATCACCGTTTAAGAGGTATTGTTCATAACCGCGGGCAAATTTTTCCTGCTGTCCCCTTGTTAAGACAGCTTGTTCCGGTTTAACATTCAACCAGTTAGCTATGACATTCCATCGTTGACGGTATTTTTCGCTCGCATTGCCGCTTCTGACATAACTCCACATATTATCAAGCCAATAATGTGCTATTTCATGCGGCAACGTAGAAAAATCAGCGCTTTCAAATATCTTAATAACCCCTTTGCTGGCGTCATATAAGCCTTTGGGCTGCGGTTTCTGCTGCATAAAACTATTGACAATATCCGATTTTTGGAGTATATTTTTATTCAAAGAGTTCAGCAGGGTTTTCACTTGCGGCCACAATTGGTGTGAGTCCAGTGCCTGGGGACTCTTTAAGTATTTTAAATTACCTGCTATAATATTTTTATTTAGAAAGTTGTTAAAGTTATCCTTTCCATAAAAACTTGGAATGAAGTGATAACCTCTTTCCCCTTTTGTGTTAGGTGATATAGCGACAACAATTTGGTTACCATTTTTATCTTGAGCATTTACAACAGCTAATAATCTATTTTCTTTTGTGGAAGATTCAAATACCATAATAGGGTCTGCAAATAATTGCGGTAAATTATCAACCACAGTTTGAGAAACGTCATGCTTGCCAATTGTATCTTTAAAAATGACATCCTTATTTGTTCTCACCATACCAGCGGATAAACCTAATTCTCTATATACAATCGGAAGTTCGCCAACTCTTATTCTTGTATCTTCCCCACGTTCAACCGCCCGTAAATCGCTTATATAAGTATTTTTATCCCGATTTGTTGGTGAAAAAGCCTGCTCGGCTTTTTGATAATAAATATTGTCATTCCTTGCGTCCCAAGTCCCACTGTTGTATACTGACTTTATTTGGTTGGGTTCAAAGGCGACATATTCCTTTCCTGCCTTAATACCGTCATACCCTTTAGCCTTGGCATGGTCGGAAAGCTTTTTACTCAACCGGTTTTCGGTAACATATTCGTCAAAAAAGAAACCGGCGTATTTGCCGGTTTCCAACCCTTTTTTATAAATACCAAGCTCCTTTATCCGCTCAAGCGGAATCTCGCGCATCATCTTATTATAAACATCGTCCAGCACCAGCGGATTTTTAATTGACAAATACAAAGGCAAAATAACCCCTTTTCCTTTGGTGTAGCGCCATGCTCCCGGGTATGAATCCGCAAAATAAAAACCCTGCCCGTAAAATCCCGGATCATTGGCAGAAGGCGCCGGCAGATACGCCTTGTCAAAAGCACTAAATAAATTTGGTGTTCCGTGATAAACGACCAAAGGCTTACCATTCTCATCCACAACCTTACTATCGCCAAACCACTCCTTAAACTCCGGCGTATTTATATCGGCTTTGCCTTGGGCTTCGTAAGCTTCCTGCGGCAACTGGTATAATTTTTCTTGAGAAACATCCGTTTTTTCAGCCTGTTCTCTCTCTATATTAACAGAACTGTCTGCCAAAACACGGGATTCGCCTCCTTCCGTTTGAGATTTTAGCCTGATTCCGCCATTTTCATAGACAATATCAGAGGCTTGTATAACCTCCTCAATCGGGACATTCCTTATATTGGCTTCCGCTAAAACTTGGTCTGCAAAGAGTTTGGACGTATCAACGACATATTCCGCCAGCATGTCCTCATCGACATCCTGAAAAGCACCGCTTTCATCCACCGCCTGTTTAACAGCCCGTTGCATACTGTCCATAACCGACCCGTGTTTATTCCGCAGCTGTGAAGACAATTCCAGTTCGACCGAAACAACGTCAGCAATCTTTTCTGCCGCACTGTCAAAAATTGCGCTTGCCGTCCGTTCCAAATCGGCATCCGGTACAGTTCCTCTTATCTCTTCCTTGATTGCCCGGATACCCCGCGAACGGTTATATATGCCTACGCCGACTCCGGCTGTCCCGCCAATAACCGCAGCAGCAGCCCATCCGGTAAGCTCTTGCTTCAGCCGGTCGGGAACCTGCTCCCAGTCCATCGTACCGTCAATCAGGTCAATCCCCATATTCGCCAGACTTTGGGCAAATTCCGTTCCTGCTTCCGATACTGCCGATTTAACACCGGTTTTTGTCAGGCTTGCCGTTGCCCGTAAAGTCGGAGATTTCAGTTTTGCCAAATCGAGATTAAAAAGCCTGCGTTGCTCGCCAAACCCCAAATACTTTTCTAAAATAACGGAAGTTACGCCGTATGCGCTCTCCGCTGCCAGATTTTTCAACGCTTTTTCGGGTTCGTAGTTCTTAAACTCCTCATCGCCGGTATCTGCAACGTATTTGTCTGCACGTTCCTGCACTTCCCCGCCGACTTCCATTGCCGCCATTGTACCGTATGCGGCAGCTCCTGTTGCACGGCTTGCGGCTTTTGCCGATGCGCCCAGCGCTTTTGCGGCCGAGCTTCCTCCATAACCGCCGATAACCATTGTCCCATAGCTGGCAACCCCGCTGCCCAACGCATACCCAAACGTATCTTTCGCGGCATCCGGCGTCAGCATATCCCGCTGCTGCTGATTAAACTGCAAATTGCGGTTGGCTGTATCCATATTCATCCGGCCGCGCTTAATTCTCTCCTCATCGCCTTTCAGCCCGCCCATAACGACGTCATACTGGCCGCCTAAAATCTTAATCTGTTCCGGCGTATCGTTTACAAAAGCATCGGCGGTATCTATCAAACCATACATGAAGTTTGTCATTGCGCCGGTACGCGGCATATTTGCATTAACCGGAACCCTTAGTTCTCCCGCATACAGGCTTTGTGCCAAGTCGGCCGTCATAATTTTGGGTTCGGCATTTCCCCCGGTCTGTTTTTCTTCTGCCAAAGCGTCAATTACCGAAATAACGTTTCCCATATTACTGTACCTCCACCAAAATATTATCCGACGTGTACCCCATAAATTTATAGGGAAGCCCGTTAATCGTTATCAAACTCTTGCCTGCTTCCAAATCATCGCGCTGCAAATCGGGAACATCGGGATACTGCGCCCGAATTGCCTTTTTAATGCCATCCGTATAAACAGCCTGCGCCCCTTGATAATCTCCATTTACCATATACCCAAGCATTTGGTGCATTGTCTCCCGCTCTATCTGCTCTATCATTGCCCTTTTTTTCATCGCCGTTCCCCATACCCCGATGCTCCGCTTAATATTTCCCGCCTGTTCAATCATTGGTGAAAAAGCATCCTTCAGATAATGAAGAAAAGAACTGCGGTCTTCATTCAGGTCAACCGGGCCGATGGATTCGGTGTCTGACAATTCCCGCCAAGACTGTTTTGCCGTATCCCATACGCCGGTCTGCGGCAGATTATCTAACGCCCCCATAAGCTTGTCAGCCGCAATTTCGCTTAATTCGTCATACAAATCCTGTACATCGCCCAAATCATAAGACATTGACCCGGTATAAATCCCCGCATATATTTCCTGTGCCAATCGCAAAACTTCCTTTTTATCGTTTTCTGTACCGGCAGGAAGTTCTTTCAGTTCGTCAAGCGCGGCCGCTGCTTCGCCTTCCGATTCGTAAATAACCGGCATCGGTGCGGCTGTTTCCTCCTCTTTTTTCTTTGTTTCCTTTACTCTTCGCGTCAGCCCCGACCGTGAAGTTATTCTTGGTTTTAAAACTGCCCTGTTGTCTTTTATTTCCACAATATCGCTTATTTGCGGAATTTCAGGCTGCGGAAGCGGAACGTTGGCCAAAATCCTGCCGAACTCCATACCATCAGGAAGAGACTTGAGCTGCTGTTTCATTTCTTCGTTCTCAACCATGCCGACTGACAGTTTTTTTAACGTTTCGACATCTTCCCGGCGCAGCCTGCCGCTCCGGTTCGAGCTGTACAGCCCGTCAATATACTTAACCGTGCTGTCCAAGAAAGCCTGTTTTTCCTGCGGTGTTCCTGTCGGCATATCTGCATTGGCCTTAATCCCGGCAAAAAAGACTTCGGGATTTTCAGTTACCGCGCTGTTATTCAGGGATTCCACGTGTTCAACCAGCCGCTTATATTTCTCATCGCTCATCTGCGGTTCATAATTGGTTGCATAAAAGTCCAAATTATCAAAAGTCGGCTCATTCAAAAATTTGATAAAAGCGAGGCTCTTGTTTAAATTAAAGTCTTCTTTAATCTGTGTTTTGTACGATTTCAGCTGCTTTTCTGCCAAATTCCGCAAAGAGCCGACTTTCCGTTCATATTTTAACGCTTTCCTGTTGTCTTCATTGTCCAAAAAATCAAGTGCCGCTTGGGGATTACTTTCTATCAGGCCATTAACAAAAGACGTCGTAAAATCGCTCCGGTAATCCGAAAGCAAAGCCTTTGCTTCCGTTTCGCCCATATTGGCCGAGGCATACGAATGAAGCTGGCGATAAGAGTTGTCCAAATTAGCCCAACCTCCCAAAACATTGCCCTGCAATCCGTTTTTGTATGCCATATCAAGGTTAAGATTAATGTTTTCTGCTACGTCAAGCTTTGTATTCTCTGCCTTTTGCTTTCTCGCCCAGTCATTGTTGGCTATGTCATAAGCCGACTTTATACGGTTTGCCGCAACAGTCCATTCCATTCGTGCAATCGGGTCAATTTCACTGCCATATTGGTTTAAAATCTTCTGCATCCCTGCCTGAAACTTAGCCCGTGCCTTAGGATTGTCCGGGTTCGCCTGATTGTCCAGCTGCCACTGGTGCTGTAAATTGTCAATATCCGCCCGCGCTTTGTTTGAATTGGTGTCAATCTTGACTTTCTGCTGGTTCTTTAATGTCTGTGTATATTGCTTGGACGGCGGCAGAAGTGCATCCGCCGTTACGGCAAGCGTATTGACTTTGGGCGTCGTGTTGTAAAACTGCCGCTCTGTCGTCGGTATCCTTACCATCCGTATCCTCCTTTATACACCCCGTTAACGGTTCCCGAAGAAAAGCCGCCGCCGCTCTCTTGTATCCCCGTATTGCCTAACCCGTTCAATGCCCCGGAAGAATAAAGGCTCACACCCGTTGAGGCCAATCCGCCCAACAGATTCGCCCGCGCCTTTTTCAGATTGTTTTTTATCGTCTGATTAGTGCTGCCGATAATGGCATTAACGTCGTCAATTCCTGTCTGGTACGTATCGCTCACAACCGCTTCCGGCGTACCTGAAAGCTCCAGCCCGGCATTCAGATAAGATACGCGCTGTCGTGCCGCCAGTTTTTTAATTTCGTCAGCCCGGTTCTGCGCCCGGATTTCACCGGCGCGGGCGATGGCTCTGGATTCGCTCTTGGCCGCATTGTAATTACCGATGGCAGAAGCAACATTCAGCCCTGCCAAAATAGCCGTTTCTACACCCATATTTACATACTCCATAAAATAAAATCCCTGCCGCGGAGATGTCCGGGCAGAGACTTTTCTTTGTGAAACCCCAAAAATTCATGCCATTTGTTCAATTCCGGCACATCTTCGCTTACCGTCTGCAAATACTCAATTTTGTAGTCTTTTATAAGTTTCGCCATAAAACGCTTGGTTATTATCGCATACTTCGGATTTTTAGAAAATTCCTTATCCCCTATCACCATCCCGTACGCAATTCCGGCATTGTAGAAATGAAAAGCCAGTACCGCAACCGGCTTATCTTTTGTTACGTCATATACGGTAAAAGCAAAGGCCTGAAGCAGATATTTTTTGATAAATTTAATTTGTTTTTTACTTTTCAGAGGCCAAGCCCACCGGTTGAACGTCATCCTGTCCAAATCCGTTTCTTCGTACTTATAAACTTCAATCATGAGAACTGCACATTATACTGAATCATTGTTAAATTGAGCGGTAAAGGCAAATCCTGAACCAAATAAATGTATTTTTCCTCAGCCGTCGTATCAGGAACCGTCCGTTTTTCGTCTCCGTCCATCGGCAACGGCGGAAGGTCAAGAAAACCGTTTATTGAAAAATACTGAATTTCCTGCATGGAATCTAAATCCGTACCGATTTTTCCGCCGGCCGAATTAACAAAACGCAAAACAAACTCGCTGATTCTTTTGTGCGTCGTCTGCAAATTCTTGCCGTTGGCGTAGAATCCCAAGTTAAACGTTTTCAAAATCCCCTCGTATCCGTACCCGACAACAATTGACGTCGCTTCGCGCCCCAGCGACAACTTCCCGTCCTGAATTTCAAATTCTTCCAAATAACCGCCGTCAACCACAACCGGAACCTTTTGCCCGTTAAAGGCTTCCAAACCGCTTACTTCGTTAAAAGAAATATAAAATCTCCCCCAGGTATTCGGATAGCATCCTTCCGATTCCAGCTCTACCTTAACGCTTGTCGGCGATATATATTCCGTTATGCGGAAATAACCGTATTCGCGCCCGGTTTCGGTTTTGTAAACAATGTAATGTCCGACGTGTTCTTCAGAGAAAATCTGCGTATCGGCCGTAACCGTCCCGTTTCCGTCATAAGTAACCGATACCTCCTGAAGGTAATTGACAATACTGGCATTGTCCAGATATACGCATTGTTTCAGCTCTTCGGCTATCAGCCTGTTATAAACCTGCTTGTTTTTGTCCTTCCGATAATACGGCGTATCGTAAAAGCTGGTAAATTCGACCTCCGGAGCCAAGCGCTCAATATTCCATCCGTTAGCTCTGTTGACACCGATAAACAGGTCGTCTTTCCCGTCCGGGCGCGTTACCGTACACATACTGGTAACAGTTCCGTTTGTTTCAAGCGGAAACCACCCCATAATGCTTTCGCGGGAATTATACAAAAGTCCGGCCATCTGCCCGTTATCAAGCAAAGCATATATAATATTGTTATCGTCCCGTTTATAATGAATTTCTTTCAATCTTCCGCGCGTTACGTCTTGTGCCAGCCAGTTTAAATCCGTTGATAAAAATTTCTCCGTCAGCAAATCATAATCAAACATATAAACCTTGCGCCTGTCGTTTGATATATAAAAAACCTGACTGTCTTTCTGCGTTGGTACTGCCCGCGAAGCTCCCTCCTTATTAGCCAAATCGGCATTGACTTCCGTTGCCGTAATCGGAATTTCATATCCGCCGCCGTTAATAAGCGTTATCCCCTCGGCATTGCCGACATACAGGTTTGTCTTGCCTCCGACCATCCATTCTATCGGGTCTGTAATTTCTGACAGCGTCAACTCCAGAGGGTCTTCATCGTCAATATTGCTTTCAGGTATAACAAAATTGTTGTATTCAGCCACTTCAGAACCATAAACCGTCAACGGCTTTTTTGAAAATCCGCCATACCACAACCGCGCCGAATAAAAAGTAACACAAGCCGGATAACCAGTTTCATCAAATTTTATGCCGTCTGGCGAAACATCGGCAATAGAAAACTGTGTCGCAGACTCTCTTTTTAAAATTTTAGGATTAATTTCATCCATTGTAAGATACATGGCATCTGCATTTTGGGTAACTTGCAGTTTTTTTGCCTGTTCCAGCGTAATTCCGGTGTCAAGTTCAATCGGCAAAGGGTTTTCATCTACGGTAAAAAACTGAACTCTCCCGATTTCGCCGTTACCGCCATAAAGCCGTCCGTCAGTAAAAGCCAGACGATAATAAGTAAACGCCACGTCGTTTTTAACTTCAAAAGTCTTTTCTTCTCCTAAAGAAAAACTCTGGCCATTTTTGGCTTCAATCGTCTGCCATACATTTCCGTCATTAGAACCCCACAAAGACCAAGCCGTCGGATATTCCGGTTCTCCGGCACTGTCCGCTTTTATCTTGTAGCTTTTAACTATTTTCACAGACGGATACTTAATCTGTACCCAATAATTCTTCCAAGCCCCCACAACATACGAAGATACCCCGTTAAAAATTTTATAACAATCACTTTTTCCCAGAGCATCAGAAACTTCATAGCCGTCTTGTGAATTGGATGTAAACGCCGGTGCCTCATTTTTCGCTTCCGTATCGTAAACATAACCGAAATTGCCATTCGCATCATAGGTATAAAAACGCAGCTTGTTTTCGGTAAACTCCAGCAGATACGATTGTTCAGTATTAAACCGGAACTCTTTCAGCACAGGCTCGGTATTGTTAAACGGTTGCGCTTCATATTTGAACCCGGTGCGAAATTTAATATTTCCCTTGTAATTAGATATAAGATTGCGGCAGACTTCAAATCCGTTAAAATAAAACGGCAGGTCAAAACGCCCGTTTAAATCGTGGTCAAGCTTTCCCCGGGTAAAATTATTTATTACAAGCTGCGCCATTATGCTTTTCTCCCTAACGGATAAAGCCCGGCTCTCGCCCGCATCAGCCGTGAACGGGTAATGCGTATCGGCTTGTTTTCCTGCGCGTCAACACCGCAATATTCCATAATTTTCATTGGCAAAATCTGCTCGATTTCCGCATACTTGGCACTGCTTTCCATTAATTCCGTGCAAATATCACGAGCCAGAAACCATGCAAACAGATGTACAAAATCAGGCGTATATTTAGTAACGTCCGTAATATCCCTGACATACCGTACCGGCAGCCCTTCGGGAAAATGTTCGTTAATAAACAAATATCCGCCTTCCACCGCATAATCGTTGCGCTTTTCATACAAATTTCCAATGCCGAGAATTTTCAGACAGTCGTTTTTGTATTTGTAGGCATACCTGTAGCCGAAATCCGGCTTGCCATTAACATCAAGCGCCCAATACTCCCTTTTGCGGGCAAAACTGGGCATCATCTGTTTTAATGCCGTCTGGCGCGAAATGTCATACCATTTGGCACAGACAATTTCCGTTTGTTTTGACGGCTCGTCAATATTCTCAACCGACCCTTTGTCGCCAATACAGGAAAGAGCCAGATTGCAAATTTCAACTTTACTGCTTACCATTGCCAAATCCTGAAAAAAGGCGGAGCTTTAAGCCCCGCCCTTCGCGTTAATCCTGTTCAATCAGGATATCCAATTCAATATTGCCGTTGACCGAGCCTTTAGCAACCAGTTTGGCGCCGATAGCATAGCCCTCTGCCGGAAAATCTCCCGCAGCAGCACCAGCCAGCGTTGCCAAATCTTTTGTTGCGTCAAAGCTTGAAATATTTGCCCCGACAATATCAATATTGCCTAAAGCTTCGGCAAACGACTGCCCGTCAACCAAAGCGTCTTCATCCACCGCCGTATATTCGGTTTCCGCATTATCATTCAGGCCTTTGGACATTTTATAAAGCCCGATATCAACCGTGCAACCGGTCAATGCAGTTACACCTTTAGGCAACATAATATGTACAACTCTGGCTGTCGGCGGTACGCCTTTGGCCAGAATAACCACATCATTATTGGCAGAAGACGCCGTAATAGCAACCCGTGCCTGCACGGTACGCAAGACGCGCCCGACCGTAAACATCGGGTCAAGCGGTTTTGCCGTATGATACGGATTTTCAACAATCGCCATATCTTTTCTCCTTAAATGGTTGTTTTAACATCAATGACCCGCGCGCCTTCAGTACGCATACCATTAATCCAGAAGTCGATGGTCAGTTCTTTTGAGTTGACGTGAGTTGCCGACTGTTCAACCGCCAGACGAGCCAGCTCCATGGAAACGGCTACGGAATCCGGTGCCAACGCAAGACAATGACGGGTAGTTGCCTCTTCCGGCAAAATCGGATTTGTTACCGTATTGCCGCCCGTTACCGAACCGGAAAACAGGATAAAGTCCAGCGCGCCCGGCTTGGCAAAACCTTTTTCCACCGCATATCCCGGCATATAACGGGTATTAATAAACTTGTCCTCGTTCATCAGTGCCGTATTTTCCTTACCGGTAATCAGCAATTTAGCCTGATAAATCATATCCATTGTAATTTCGCTGTTGACGAAAGTCTGAATAATGGACGTGTAGGTCTCGTAGTTTACACCGGAAGTCGCATCAACCGTCTGTACGCCGTCGTCAGCCGCTGAAATAAATTCCTGCGGTCCGTTCGGCGAGCCAACCAGTACCGGACCGATAGCCGAAGCACAGATAACGCGGTCAATCACGCGGTTTTTCGCCGCAAGAAGATTGGTCATAATATACGACGTCGGGTCGGTAATCAACTCGTTGACATCATGCTTTTCATCCAGCAGCACGCTCGCGGTAAAACGGTTTTTACGAAGCATTCTGTTATCTACCGAGTAATCGGTATATTGTTTAAGAGGGTTTCTCCCGTCAACCTTGACGAGCTCAATTTTCCCCATCCGCGGCAAAGTATTGTATTTGCCGTCCGTAGCCAGATATTTTACCACACCGGAAGCTTCCAACTTGGACTGCTTCTGCTGTGCGAGCATCATAAAATTGCGCTCAAACTGGGTAAGGGCAGCCTGGTCAATGCCGCCGTTCCCTGCTAATTCTACCATATTGTTTCTCCAATAAAAATTAAAACGTTTATTTTTATCGGAAAGTTGTCCTTAACGGATTCTCCTGCCGTTTAACCTCCGGCCGAGGTTATCTGCCGCCGGGGCAAAGCTTATCCGGCGGCTTGTAAAATTTTCTGCCTATAATTTGTCGCCAGTATCCCTGCCTGCCAAAACTTCTTTGGCGTTCCCTTTATATTCGGCAACTTTTGCCGCCTCATCGGGAATATCAAAATCAACGGCCATAGCAAAATTAAAACCGTCGTTTAATTTCTGCCCGGCAATTTTCGAACAATACTCTTTATAGGCAATTTCCCGCGCCCGGCGCAAATCCCCCTCGCGATACAACGGAATCTCGCGCAGGCAAAACATAATTGCCAAATCCTGCAACTCGTCCCATGTCAGCGACTTAATCTTTTTGCCGCAGCATGACGGTTTCAGTTTAACGGCTTTCCCGTTCTTATCCTTTGGCGCATAATTACGTTCCACATTGTCAACGTACAAACTGTGAATGCTGTCAATACGCTTTTTAAATGCCTTTTCGCCCATACGGACAAAACAACGGTTAATACAATTGGATTTAATCCACTCGTCGGGACAGTCCGGCATAATCATTTCAAAATCGGAAAAATCATTCATTTCCCCGTTGTTGCGGAATGCACCGCTGCAAGTAACCTTTAACATATCTTTCCCCTTACTTTATCATTGGAATATTGTACTTAGACTTCAAAGCGGCAATATCCGCCGTGGAATGCGGCCTGCGGTTTAAAGCTTCAACCTCTTTGCAGTACCCTGCATAATCGGGAACGCCCGAAGCCGCGCTGCCCCCGGATTTTGCCGCGTCGGAATCATTTACGGCATATCGTGTCTTAATGCTGTTAATAATACCGTACATAATCCCCAGCACATTATTGGGCATCGCATTCAACACCTTTTTATCAGCCTCGCTTGCCTCACGGGAAATCAGCGCGGACAGAGACTTTACCGTGTCTTCGTACTTGTCGCCGAAGCGCCCCTGCATTTCCTGTCTGAATCCCTCTTCCGACACAAGCCCTGCCGCTGCCTGCTGCATACGCGCCTGATAGGCGTTCATAATGCCTTTGGCCTGCGTTGTGCTTATTCCGTTGTCGAAAAACAGCTTTTCATAAAAGGCCTTGTCATCACCTTCAAGCTCAAGCCCGTATTCTTCGGACTTCTCCGGACGCACCTTTTCAAAAAAGCTCTGCCATTCTTCCGGCGTCGACTTATCAGACGGAATGCCGATGGTCTTCCGGCCGATAAGGCTCTGCGCGTTGGCGTTCATTTTCCAAAGGTCGTCATAAGACTTGATGTTTTTGCTCCATCCCGCGTCTTTATATTCTTCGGGAACAGAAAAGCCGCCGGTATCACCCCCAGCGGCATTTGCGTCAGATTGTGTCTCTGAACCTTGTTCAGAAACGTCTGTCATTGATTCTTCCATGAATTAAATCCCTTCCAAAATGCCGATAAACACTTTCCTGTCTACCAGCCTTGTTACAAACATATTGACGAAATCTTTCTGCGCCTGAAGATTCCGCAGTTCTTCTGCCGGCAAAACCCTCGGTTCCGCCTCCAGCAAACGACAAGCCCTTATCATCTGGCGGGCATATTCCTTGCCGTCGTTCGTACTGAACAAACGGTTCGCAATACTGCGCATCCTGTCATTAAATTCTTTTAGTTCCTTTTTTTGCCGTTCCTGCTTTTCCCTGTATTCTTCAATCCCCGACAAAAGGCTATTCTGCATTGTTCATCTCCTTTAAAGCCAGCGCATTTTCCCGGTTTGCCCGGGCGTCAGCCTCGCCGAGCTGCGCCTGTAGCATCGCCTGCTGCTGCGCCACCTGTACCTGTATCTGCTGTCTGAATTCGTCTTCCGACATAATATTGCCCTGAAAACCAAGTGCTTCAGATACATCAGCCAAAAGCTTGTACCAGTTTACCGCCATAGAAATCTGCGGATTAACCGCCATTAACGCCGTAATAACATTTATCAACCTCAAGAGGTCGTCAACCTTCTCCGTTTTGCCGAGCTTGTCCACGTCATTGTTAAATTTGATTTTGTACCACGGTTTCCCTTCCATAATGCACTGCACAACAGCATCGGGGACAATCCTTTCCTGCAATCCCCGCTCCATCAGCTGCGCCACCAATTCCTCGTCGGTGGGGTCAACCCCGAGTATCCCTTTATCCATAAGAATTGACACCGCCCGGCGGATTAGCGGTTCAAACAGCTCCGTTTTCTGCTGCAATATCATGCCGGAAATGGACTTTCCGCGTATAGAAAAGCGTTGCAGACTTTCGGTTGCCGTCATATCAGAGTTAGCGGCAAAATCCAACAAAACATCAATTCCAAACGCTGTCGCCACTTTTTCATTCAAATACGGAATAAGCCACGCCACCAGTTTGGAGGGGTCTCCGACGTCCTGTATCGGGATAATCGGACTCTGTCCGTTCAATTTAGCAGCGTTAAAAACAGTCAACCCCTTTTCCGAAGTGTCAACCACATCGTCGCCAAACAACGCCGTATTTAAGATGCCGATAGGCGGTTCAACCATTTTAGCCATTGTCGTCATGCAGTCCGAAACAGCCTGATTTATACAGCGAATTGTCGAAATCAGCATCGTTCCCGGAGCGCGTCCATATACTTCGCCGCGTATTTTGACAGCCCGCGCCACCGGAATAGGCATATCGCGGTAATCCTCTTCATAAAAAGCGTGGTCTTCGCTTTCCTCAAACCAATAGCCGACATATTTGCAGCCTTTTTTACCCAATGCCCCCGGTACAAAATCCTCACGCGGCACAATCATCTGTACGACGGTGAAAATATTGTTAAGATTTTGGTTGTTCCAAGCAGCCTGAACCTTTTCCGGCAAACGCTTAAACATTTCCTCGTCAAAACCGTCTCCCCGGCTGCAAAACTCCGAAACCAGACGATTGCAGCGCCATTGATAAGTATTGCTGACAATCTCGACCATCCCGTTTTTGCCCTCGTCGATGCAAAGCGTATCCACTCCATACGGACGAAACAGCAAAACGTTGGTATCATACCCCTTGCTATAAGCCGAATTAGGATAACACCCGACGCCGGATGTTCCAAACGCGTGCTGGTCATACAAATAAGCGTCCAAAGCAGAATTAAGCCCGGCGTTTGAGTGGTTCATCTGCGTTAAAATCTGCTCGGAAGCATATTCATACCACGGCATAACATAATCGCCGCTTACCAGTTCCAAAACATCATCTGACGGCTCTATTGAAATCGCACCTTCACCGTTGCCCCACATGATGCCCTTCAGATAATTGGCAGCCTGCTGTACGGAAAGCGACGCCGTCGGGTCTTCGGTATACTTGTCCAAATCCTCGTCTTTGTTCACTTCCCCTTGGTTAAAATAGTTTTGCGGCCGCACTCGGATACCGACATATTTAGCAATGTCTTCCCAACGGGAAACATACTTCTGGCGTTCGCTTTTCAGCTCATTGTAACGCTTTTTAATGATGTCAAACGTGTTTTTCATTTAATTTCCAAACAAATTCTGCCGTCTTTTATTGCCAAACAAAACGCCTGTCCGGGTTTTATTGCCAAATACCGTTGTGCTTCTTTCCTCAGAAGCACCGTTATCCTCCGAACTCGGCGTATATGAATATCTGGTGTTTGAATAATTTTTGTTATAGTATTTTTCGCCAAAATCGCTTGAAGGGCTAAAATGTTTGAAAAACCCGTCGCCCCCCATTCTTTTCGATTCGTCAACTATAGCCTTCGCCGCATCTTCCTTCGATTTAAAACCGTATGCATTGTAGTCTCTTAAGACCTTGGTCATTCCTGCTATTCCACCCATTTCTTTAATTCCCAAACAAGTTGCCGCGATTATTGTTACCGACATCAAAAACTTCCTGCCCCAGCACGCCGCCGGAAGTTCCATATAAAGCGCGCCTTTTCTTGGAATTTTTGATTTTATCCGACTGTATCTGCGCCGATGTATTGTCTTTTGCCACAATCTGCTTACCGCCTATGTTATACAGACTGCCTTTATTTACACCGAACGTCCCGGCCGAAACACCACGCAATGCAGCATCCGCAACACCGCCAATATCTCCTTTAACGAGAGAGCTTACCGCATCAAACGGCGCGCTAACCCAACTTCCCATATTTTTTCTCCCTAAAATTTTGAAACCGAACGCCGTATAATTTTATGCGGCGCTTCCATTTGCTTTTCCCCGATAAAGTTCTTAATGCAAAATACGGCCATCATCAGGCTGTCCGCCCTGTCCGGTGAATGAATTCCGTTTTTTCGCATTTCGTCCTTGCTGACAATCAGCCGTTCGCCGTTGGACTTATATTTTATCCTGATTTCCAACAGCTCCGCTTCCGTCATCGGGCTGTCCATAATAATCCGGCCTTCATTGATATACTCGTTAAGCATATAATAGCCCCACGCCCGCGTGTTGCCGTATTCCTTTGCCAGACTTCTTTCAGCCCCGTCAAACGGATTAATGCTTACGCCCAGCTCCAACAAGCGCGCGTAAACAACATATCCCATCCCGCCAATATCAATTATTGACGCCGTCGGCCGATACTGCCCCAAAAGGTTGACAATTTTTCCGGTGGAAATCATCGGGTCAGCTTCCGACCACGCTTCCTGTGCCACAACGCGCCAATGCGTCTGCCCGACCCGGTCAAGAACCGTCGCCACGGACAAATCGCTTCCTTTTGCCGCGAAATCAATGCCGATAACCCGCTGCTTCGGAAACATATCGCCCCAAGGCTCAATTTTAGACATCGCTGCAACCTTCGACGAGTTAAACAGATAGTCTTCCGCTTCCGCCAGCGGCTCGCCAAGCCAAATATGGCGGTAATCCTTGTCGTTCTGTTTTTTGCAGATTTCGGCTTCATCCAGCAGCTCTTTGGTGCAGAACGGATTATCAAAATAATCAACATGAATATGCAGGCAATTCGGCCGGTTTAAGCAAAATACATACACCGGGTCATTACGGACACGACGGTTCATCGAAAACCATACCTCCGAATTTTCCTTTCGGATTGTCGGGATAATAACATCAATCGTCCGCTTGGACAACATTTGGGCTTCATCAACCCAAACAATGTCAAATCCTTCCATACCTTTGGTGTTTTCAACGCCCTGTTCGCGAAAACCCCGGAAAATAATTTCCGACCCCGTTACCCTGTGCCTTATTTTGGCTGAAGTAATTTCAAAATTAAGCTCATATTTCTTAATCAGCTTCACCAAAAGCTTATAAACGGAATCTTCAATAGAGGTTTGCGTTTCTCGTCCGCAACATACTGAAACTTTCCTTTTCTCGCACAAATATAAAACAAGACGGCCGAAAACCTGCGACTTACCGCTTCCGCGCCCGCCTTCTGCCAAATAATACCGGTATTTCCCCAAATTCGTTACAAAGGGGATAAGCTTCGGGGGAACGTTAAGTATTTCCGGCAATTCCAACATCCGGGTTATCTCCAATGTTCAGGGCAAGCTCCTGCCCGTCCAGCTTAACTGCTGTCTCTTATACACATCTGACGCTGCCGACGA
>ENA-OYXH01000162-OYXH01000162.1-human-gut-metagenome-genome-assembly--contig:-NODE-162-length-29207-cov-9.382169_pt1 | contig 29207 bp, 19 predicted proteins | sample MGYA00244844_ERZ653420 | MGnify/ENA primary metagenome ERZ653420 (study PRJEB26926, sample SAMN06164998) | human gut metagenome | biome: ENVO:00009003; feature: ENVO:2100002; material: ENVO:00002003... | reverse complement strand
TGCGATCGTCGGCAGCGTCAGATGTGTATAAGAGACAGAACATATCCAAAGTCATTTTTACAGAATTAAAAGTTCTGGACACAACTATTAATGTAGATTCCTTATATAATCATCACAAAATATTAAGCCAGAATATTGAACTTACAGACAAAATAACGCTCAAGTACAATCAAAATACTTTTAAATTAAGTTTCTCAACCATGGAGTACGTACGCACTCATGATATTCGGTTCTCCTACCGATTGAGCGGAACAAACAATCAATGGATTTCACTCGAAAGCAACTATATCGCTTTTAACAATATGGCTCCAGGAATATATGAGCTGGAAGTTCGAGCTACCAATTCTGGAGGACTATGGAGTAATCCCTCCACACTTCTCATCAATATTGAACCTCCTATATGGTTAAGTATTTATGCCAAAATTTTATATTTACTCTTGGTTATCACACTATTCTCCTATGTATGGTATCGAAAGGAACAAAAGCACAAACGAAGAATGCACTATAAGGAAATGGAGTTTGAAGCTAAAAAACAACATGAAATAGATGAAATGAAACTAAACTTTTTCACTCATCTAAGCCATGACTTCCGTACCCCACTATCCTTAATTATAGCTCCACTAGAAGAAGTGCTCAAAACTCATCACAACGAAGATATAACATCAAACTTGAATATTATTCATAAAAATGCCTTGTCTCTTCTGAATTTAGTGAACCAAATATTGGATTTCCGTAAAATTGAAATACAAGAAATGAAACTGCATCCAGAGAAAGGAGACTACATTGAGTTTATAGATGATATTATCAAACATTTTTCTGTATATGCAACCACTTATCAGATTACTTTAACCTTCGAAAAAGAGATTGACACTTTATCTATGGCATTTGATAAAGACAAAATGCATAAGGTTCTTATGAACCTTTTATCCAATGCTATAAAATATGCAGGTACTCCTGGTAAAATTACAGTTAAAATATGGACCGAAGACGAAAAAGTATTTACTAGTGTAGCCGACAACGGGAAAGGGATAGAAGATAATGAGAAGTGCAAGGTCTTTGATGCTTTTTATCAAATAGCTGATGAAAAATCATCGTATGGAAGTGGCATAGGACTGCATATTGTAAAAGAGCTTCTCTCTTTACATCATGGAGACATACATATAGAAGACAACCTGCCAACAGGAGCTAAATTTATATTTTATATTCCTATTACTCCCATGGAGCAAATTGTAGAAACAGAATTTCACATCCAGCCGACCGAAGAAGAAATAGTATCTTTAGAATCAGAGGGGAAAAACGAAAATCTGGATCAAAACACCCTACTCATTGTAGAAGACAACCAGGACTTACGCTTATTTTTATCCGATTCTCTAAAAAAGGAATATCATATTTTTTCTGCAGTTGACGGACTACATGCATTATCTATTCTCAAGAAAGAGCATATTGATATGGTTATTACGGATATTATGATGCCTAATATGGATGGAATTGAACTATGCCATGCCATAAAAAGTGACATCAAAATTTCACATATACCAGTTATCATGTTGACAGCTAAGAATGATATTGAACATATAAAGAAAGGACTAACTGAAGGAGCAGACGATTATATTGCTAAACCCTTTAACCTGGATATTTTAAAACTTCGCATCAATAAAATACTTAAATGGAAACAAGAATGCCATAGAAAGTTTTCTATTGCAGATATACCAGTGAGTGACATCACCTCAAGCTCATTGGACGAATCTTTCATTCAAAAAACCATCAAGACTGTAGAAGAACACATCGAAAATCCTCAATTCTCAGTAGAAGAATTAAGCAGCATTATTGGTATGAGCAGAAGTAACTTATACAATAAACTCATGTCTATAACAGGAAGTTCTCCAAGCGAATTCATACGCATCATACGGCTTAAGAAAAGTCTGAAACTACTGGAGAAAACCCAGATGACAGTCGCAGAAGTAGCTTACAAAGTGGGATTTAATACTCCAAAAATCTTTACACATTATTTCAAGGAAGAATATAAAATGACTCCTACGGAATACAGAAAGAAAAAAGAAGAATCCCCCAATGAAGCGTAACAGCAAATTTCTAGATTTTCTCCTACCGGTTTACCATTGCAATGTAGTCACATATTGCGGAACAACCTGCACTGAATCAACCCGAACTACCGAACCTTTGGAAAAATCAGGAACAGCTTCTCCCGGCAAATCAGACAGGAAAGGTGCATTTTTCCGCAACGGACGAATGTAAAAACTCAGCTCCTCATCAGTCAGTTCCTGCTGGAAACGTTTCAGACTAATCTGCCAAGGGGCTCCATAATAAAAGTGATCCAACACCAGCTCACCCTTCAAGAAAGCCATGGCCACGTCGCCTGTATAATCCAGCCGCAAGAAATAGTCATTTACCTGAGGATATTCCTTTCCGGAAAAACGGACTGCCAACCGACGGCTTCCAACCTTACGGAAGGTATATTCGGGCTGCACGGAAGGAACTTCTTTCATCTGTTCCTTAAAGCCTTTTGCCGAAGGATATTCTACATAACGGAACACCGGGTCTCCCATATTCAGCAACCGTACTCTTCCTGCTTCCGGCAGCACCATGGAAGAAGTTATCAACAACTTACCGTTGATTTTACAAGCATTCAAAGCCTGTTCGCGGGTCAACGTGGTTACTTTAAACCGTTTTCCACCGGATGTCTTCACCGTAAACGTACTTTTTAAGCCTGCTTCCGGAGTGTAACAATGTTTCCCGGCTACCGTAGTCTTGTCAAACACAAATTCCGGATGAATACCTTCCGGCACAAAGAAAAAGTAATGGTCTGTCCCCTTGTCATCCAGTTTCAGCAATAACTGGGCGGTGGCATACTTCAACAAGGCATCTTCCATCTGAAAATTAAACGGCAGAATCAGGCTCTCATCTTTCGGCAAAGTAAACGTACCCTGCGAAGGAATACGAAGTGTCTCATCCGCAAACTTCAGCCGTAAGCACAAATCTTTCTGGTCTACCCGAGCTGTATCGTGGTCTTGAAAATTTACCATAAATACGAAACCCGATTTTCCTCTTACCCGCGCTGCATATCGCAACGTTTCCCGGTTATCCGGAGTCATCCGTTCATATCCCTTCGGAAGCACCGTTTCCATCGGTGCCAGCTGGCTGGAGAAATCATTCAAGAACAGATGCAACAGGCGCAACGCACGATAAGAGCCATGTTCCAAACCAAATTCTCCCAAGGGAGCCTGAAAATCATACGATATCTTGGGCATTCCCATCGGTTCATCGCTGAAAAAGGCCGTAGGGCCCATTTTCGGAGTAGAACCTCCATGATACATATAATACCCGATGCCATTGGCACCGCTCCCCAGCGTACGCACCATCAACGCCTCTGCGGCCTTAGCCGTGACAATAGGGCGGCGGGTAAAAATCATCTGAATGCCGACTCCCATTTCTGCACAGAAAGAAGGATACTTCTCGGTGTCATAACGCACCGGTGCATAATCGGGATTCTTCTGAATATTCTTGAACATGCAAAAAGGAGACATACTCGGTTTGGCCCAGAAAGGATACGTATAGGCAGCCGTCACAGGAATGGCTTCCTCTCCGATTACAGCTGCATTGCCCCATCCGGTAGCCGTGTACAAAGGTGTCTGGATTCCGGCTTCTTCGGCCATCTTTTTCAGCGTTTTCATGTGCAGGTCACCCAGATCGGCCGTCGTGATTTTCTTGTCCTGTACACTCACTCCTATCATCGTAATATTGGCATCATAAGTGGCCGACGTCATGTCCTTCGGTTCGCCCGGATACGTAATTCCCCAAGGAGCCGCCGAATGCTGGTGTTCATTTTCTATCTGCGTGCCGATAATCGTTCCACCGTCTTTATAATACAATCCTTCCAACTGTCGGCCAATCTCTTCATAAAGGCGTTTCACATACTTCAGGTAGTTCGCATCGTTCGAACGAATTTCCAAGGGCTTGGCAAACAACCAGTCGGGAAGTCCTCCGTTTCGTATTTCCCCATGACAGAAAGGGCCAATTCGTACCACCGTCCACATATTATGTTTCTGACACAATGACAAAAATTTACGAAGATTCCGGTTCCCTTCCCAATTAAATACACCTTCCTTTTCTTCGTGGATACTCCAGAATACATACGTAGGAATCACCGTTACTCCTCCTGCCTTCATTTTCAGGATTTCTTCTTCCCACTGGCATTCCGGATAACGGCTATAATGGAACTCTCCCATTACTGGAATAACCGGCTTTCCCCCTACCGACATATAATAGCTGTTTACCTCAATACGCTCACCGGAAGGATTATTCCCTCCCAACTTCAGATGCCCACTATAAATTGTCTTTTCCTTGACAGGCATATCCAGTTCATACACTTGCTGTGCCATAGCCAGCATTCCCGTCATCATACATATAATTGTTCCCGTAAATCGATTCATTGTTTTTCCTAGTTAAAGTAAAAAAATGAGACACAATATCTTCAATTCAAAAGTACCACCTCAACATACACGAAAAAATGGAATCTTTTACGGAATACATGTAATTTTTTGCGACCATACTATCCCGTTTTCAACTGATATACGAAAAGCTTTTATATTCTTCCCAAAACGTAAGTACATTTCAAACGGAACGTAAGTACATTTTACCTGAAACACAAGTACGTTTAGATACAAACGTAAAGGCGTTTACCTCCAAACGTACTTGCGTTTTCTAGCCACGTCTATATAAATCATACAATATTAATAATCAAGATATTACAGACCAGTTCACATTTTTCTTACGAAGTTCTTTCAACTGTTGCCAGATAATCTGATTTTCCGGTTTCATGCCTTCGGGGTCATCATCCAGCAGGCGTTCAGCTATTTCACGGACATACTGCAACAGCTGTCCGTCTTTGGCGATGTCGGCAATTTTCAAATCGAAGGCTACCCCGCTCTGCTGGGTACCTTCCAAATCGCCAGGACCACGCAGTTTCAGGTCAGCTTCGGCAATTTCAAAACCGTCATTGGTCTGCACCATGATTTCAATGCGCTTACGAGTTTCTTCCGTCAACTTGTATCCGGTCACTAAAATACAATAGGACTGATCGGCACCACGACCTACTCGCCCACGCAACTGGTGGAGCTGGGAAAGTCCGAAACGTTCGGCATTCTCAATAGCCATCACCGAGGCATTGGGCACATTCACGCCGACTTCTATCACGGTAGTAGCCACCATAATCTGGGTTTCGTTAGCCAAGAAACGCTGCATTTCTTCCTCTTTCTCGGCCGGTTTCATCTTACCGTGCACCTTGCTGACCTTGTATTCTGGGAACTCCTCACAGATGTGCATGTAACCCTCTTCCAAGTTCTTGATGTCCATCTTTTCGCTCTCCTGTATCAACGGATACACGATGTATACCTGACGTCCTTCCTGAATCTGTTTCCGCATGAACTCGTACATGCTTTTCCGACGGTTGTCAAACTGGTGAATGGTCTGAATAGGCTTTCTGCCGGGAGGCAACTCATCAATGACCGACACATCCAGGTCGCCATATAGGGTCATGGCCAGCGTACGGGGAATCGGAGTGGCCGTCATAACAAGCACATGAGGAGGACGGGTATTCTTAGCCCACAACTTGGCTCGCTGGGCTACTCCAAAACGGTGTTGTTCGTCAATCACCACCAGACCCAAAGAAGAGAAGTTAACGGTGTCTTCAATCACGGCATGCGTACCAATCAAGATATGCACATCCCCTGTTAATAAGTCACGGAGAATCGTTTCCCTACGTTTACCTTTCACGTTGCCGGTCAACAACTCCACCCGCACGGGCATCCCATTCAGAAAGCGACGGATAGTTTCATAATGCTGTGTGGCAAGAATTTCCGTCGGAGCCATCATGCAGGCCTGGAATCCGTTATCCAAGGCTATCAGCATGGTCATCAGAGCTACTAATGTTTTTCCGCTGCCCACATCGCCTTGCAACAGACGGTTCATCTGTCGTCCACTGCCCATGTCGCGACGCATTTCCTTGATTACACGTTTCTGTGCCCCCGTCAACTGGAAAGGCAGGTGATGTGCATAAAAGGTATTGAAAATTTCACCCACCCGTTCGAATACCAGTCCACGAAATTTGTTACGACGTTCTTTAGTATAACGGAGAATATTGAGCTGTACGTAAAACAGTTCCTCAAATTTCAAACGATACTGTGCCTTACGAAGAAGTTCCGGATTCTGCGGAAAATGAATATTATACAACGCATCAGTCAGGGGCATCAGCTGGTGTGCCGCGATTAAAGAGGGACTTAGCGTTTCCTCAAAGCTTTCCTTCTGCAAGGCCTGAAAAAGATTTTTCATCAGCTTTTCCAGCGCATGAGAATTCAGGCTGGTACGCTTCATCTTTTCCGTAGTATTGTAATAAGGCTGAAGCCCCATGGTAGAAAGAGTCAGTTCCTGTGCCGGGTCAATATCAGGATGGGCCACATTGATACGTCCGTTGAAAACCGTGGGCTTGCCGAATACAATGTATTCTTCGTTGGCCTTATATTTTCCGGTGATATACTTCAATCCTTGAAACCACACTAAGTCCACCACTCCCGTGCCATCGGTAAAATGTCCCACCAGCCGGCGCTGACGACCTTCTCCGAACATTTCAAAACTCAGAATCCGTCCGCGCAACTGGATGTAAGGCATGTTGCCGTCTATCTCATGGATGTAATACAGACGACTGCGGTCCACATACTTGTATGGGAAATAATACAACAGGTCGCGTAAGGAATAGATATTTAATTCCTTATTCAGTATGGCCGCCCGCTGCGGCCCTACTCCTGGCAAATATTTCACATCGCGTGTGGATAAGTCAAACATTAGTCGTCAATAAGAGATTCTGCTACTTTCAAGTCAAAGGGCGTGGTGAGTTTGATGTTCTCCCGGTTACCGGAAACCAGATGTACCGGCTGTCCCAATGCTTCCACCACCGAAGCATCGTCGGTAAAGAAGGGCTTGTAATCCTGCGCATAGGCCCGTTTCAACAACTCCACAGTGAAGACTTGAGGAGTCTGCACCAGCTTGTAATCATTGCGTGATACAGTCTCACTTCCTCCTTCAGGCAACAAATGACGGACTGTTTCCACTACATCTGTTACCGGAACCACAGCCTGCAAAGTGGCTGCTTGCGCATAACAATTCTCAATGACTTCGGCAGAGACGAAAGGACGTACCCCATCGTGCACACCGACTACACCGTCTTCTGCCACCAAAGCCAGTCCGTTCTTCACGGAATGGAAACGGGTTTCTCCACCTGCTGCAATACGGTGAGGCAATGCAAAGCCATATTCAGCACAAAGGTGCTCCCAGTAGGAACGCTGTTCCACCGGAAGCACCACAATCAGTTCAATGTTCGGGTCACAGGCATGAAAAGTCTCCAGCGTACGCATCAATACCGGCTTTCCTTTGACCGGAATGAATTGTTTGGGAATCTCTCCCCCCATACGCAGGCCTTTTCCTCCCGCTACCACTATCACATATTTCTTCATTAAGCCAGCAACATTCCTTTTTTCACTTCGAGTGCTTTTTCTGCTCCTGCAAATTTCTCCAGGATAGTAAAGCCAAAGGCAGGTGCGGCACCCGGACCTTTACCCAAAATGAAGTTGTCGACTACTTCTACCATATTTCCTGTATATTCTGCTCCTTCCAGGAATTTGTCGAAACCCGGATAGCAGGTAGCTTTCTTGCCTTTCAGCAAACCGCGCTTACCATATACCATCGGAGCAGCACAAATGGCAGCCAACGGTTTTCCGGCAGCCGCAAAGCTCATAATCAGTTTGTCCAGTCCGGCATGTGCATCCAGGTTAGTAGCACCCGGCAGTCCACCAGGAAGAACAATCATTTCTACATCTTCCTCCTTCAGCTCTTCGAACAACAAATCAGCCACAATGGGTACCTGATGAGAACTGATGACCGTCTTGTTTCCAGTGACAGACACCGTTTTTACGTTCAATCCGCCTCTGCGCATAATATCCAACGGAAACATGGCTTCCATTTCCTCGAAACCTTCAGCCAAAAAGATACAAACTGCTTTCATAAATCTATTATTTAGAATTAAAAGTTTTATTTCAACTTAAAGTAGTACGTAATGGTACCGCTCTGATTATTCACTCCATCTACCGCATTAAAGCGTGCTTTTCGAGCTGCCTCTTCCGCCGCTCTTCGCAACGCCGGATTCACTGTGTTCGTCCGTTTGTTAATGCTGGTACTGATGACCTGTCCAGCCGGATTCACCACAATGGTTACAACCACACGGCCTTCATCCTGCACATTGTAGACGGGTACAGGAAGCTTTCCACCTCCCAAAGTTCGTCCGTTCAAGTCGAATGTGCCATAACCACCTACACCACTCGTTTTTCCCGTAGAAGAGTTGCCCGTAGGACTACCCTGCAGTCCAGCTCCGGCAGCATTTCCCTTGCTTCCCATCTGAGAACCTTTTCCAAATGCCCCGGCAATAGCATTGGCCGCAGCCTGAGCGGCTGCTTTTTCCGCTTCCGCCCGTTTTTCAGCCTCTGTTTTCTCCTTCGGCTTATTCACCTTCTGCGTTTCAGTTTTTACCGGTGTCTTTTTAGGTTGTTCCTTCTTCGTCTCTGTTTTAGGTTTTTCTTTCTTCACCTGCAAAGAAGGTTCATCCTGCTGCGTAATCATGGGCTGTTCCACCTCTGGCTCTGCTGCAGCTTCCGGTGCAGAAGAAGGAGCTTCCGACGGCATGACATCCACCTCGGTCATCGTATAAGGGTCGGCATCACCTGCAGCCAGTTCCGTATTGCCTAACATGACGGGTACACCGCCTTCCTCCTGTTCTGCCGGAACGGTCAGCTTCAGAAGAAACAGCAACAGCAGCACCAGCACATGCAAAGCCACCGTACATACAATTCCGATTACCTTATTTTTTTTCAACGTTACTCTGTTTTAGTTTTTATCTGGACGGCGAGTCGCCAGGACCATCTTAAAATGATTCTCGTTCGCAATATTCAGCACCCGCACGATTTCCCGATAAGGAATCGATTCATCGGCATACAATGCCACATACATTTCCGGTTCTTTCCGGGCACATTCCTGAAGAAAGGCGGTCACTTCATCAATGGCCAGCGGCATTTCATCTTCGTTGCCGAAAGCCCCGTAATAATTCAGGTCCTTATCTATAATCACCCGTGCCATAGGTTTGGCCGAAGTCTGCTCTGAACCTTGCGGCAAAAGCACCTTGATGGCATTCGGCGATACCATGGTGGAAGTAATCATAAAAAATATCAGCAGCAAGAAAATCAAGTCGGTCATAGACGACATGCTGAAGCTGGGTGATATTTTCTGTCTTCTCTTTAAAGCCATACGCGATTATTTTTCAGTCGGTTCATTCAGCAAGTCCATGAAAGCCAACGTACGTGCTTCCATCTGACTTACTACCTTATCTACACGATACACCAGATGATTATAGGCAAACATCGTAGCAATACCTACTACCAGTCCACCCACCGTAGTAATCATGGCCTCATAAATACCACTTGACAAAAGGGTAATATCAATGTTGTTTCCAGCGTTAGCCATATTCCAGAAGGCACGTACCATACCGGTTACCGTACCCAAGAATCCCAACATCGGAGCCCCGCTTGAAATGGTAGCCATAATAGACAAACCATTTTCCAGCTTGGCCACTTCAATGTTTCCAGTATTTTCAATGGCAGCCTGCACATCGGCAACCGGACGTCCCATACGAGTAATACCTTTCTCAATCATACGTGCAGAAGGAGTGTTCGTAATGCGGCAATAATTGATAGCCGATTTAATTTCTCCCGATTTGATATAATCACGGATACGGTCCATAAACAAAGGATCATCCTTTCCAGCCTTGCGGATAGCTACCGCGCGTTCAAAGAAAATATAGAAAGCAATTACCGACATCAAAGCCAGTACAATCATAATCCAGCCTCCTTTGCAGGCCATATCCCAAAGATTCATCTGCGGTTCACCCGAAGCAACCGGAGTCAACACCGGATTTGCTCCGGCCATTGTATCGGCTACAGCTTGTGCGGCAGCCAGTAAAGTTAATGTCATCATAATTTAACGAAGGCAATTTTTATATTCTTCAATGGTTTTCTTTAATCCTAAATAAAGTGCATCACAAATCAGTGCGTGACCAATAGAAACTTCATCCAGCCAAGGGATATTATCATGGAAATACTTCAAGTTCACCAGACTCAAATCGTGTCCGGCATTCAATCCCATTCCCAGTTTATGTACTCTCTCAGCCGCTTCTATAAAAGGAGCCACGGCTGCTTCCGGATTCTTGGGATAGAGTGAGGCATAAGGTTCCGTGTACAATTCCACACGGTCGGCTCCTGTCTTTGCCGCATACTCAATCAGTTCCAGGTCTGTACCTACAAAAATAGAGGTACGTATGCCTGCTTCACCGAACGTATCCATCAATTCTGTCAGGAAAGCCTGATGCGTTTTGGTGTCCCATCCACAATTCGAAGTAATCTGGTCAGGAGCATCCGGCACCAAAGTCACCTGTGTAGGTTTTACTCTCAGTACCAGGTCAATAAATTCTTTCGAAGGATATCCTTCGATATTGAACTCAGTCTTCAACACCGGGCGCAAGGCATATACATCCGCATACCGGATATGACGTTCATCCGGACGTGGGTGAACCGTGATACCTTCCGCCCCGAACTGCTCGCAGTCCAGCGCTACTTTCTCTACATCAGGGTTGTTTCCACCTCGTGCATTACGAAGCGTAGCCACCTTATTTATATTCACACTTAATTTAGTCATATTTCATGAATTTCGTTATCTTTTAAGAAGATAGGAGACGGCTCGGCATAGTCCAATCGAAAAACTTTGTTTTTCGTTTGTCTCTGCTCTCGCCTTTCACTATCTTTGCATCAACAACGTGCAAAGTTAGCAGGTTTTACGAGAAACTTGACATGTTTATTCTTAAAAAGATTGATAAAAAAAACACATTCTATGCAGCGGAAGATGAAATTCGCCCTCTTTGGAAATACGTATCAAGAGCATAAATCGGCTCATGTAACCCATCTGCTGGAAATCCTCCGGCGCAAGGAGGCGCACATTTGTATCCATCGTGAGTTTTATGAGTTCCTTCGCCTGCACACAAACGCAGATTTAACCAATTTAGAGATTTTCAACGGTCATGACTTTACCGCCGACATGGCACTCAGTGTGGGAGGAGACGGTACGTTTCTGAAAACAGCCAGCCTGGTTGGCAACAAGGAAATCCCCATATTAGGCATCAATACCGGACGTCTGGGATTCCTGGCCGATATTTCGCCTGACCAGATGGAGGAAACCTTCGACGAGATTTATCAGGGAATGTATCTGGCAGAACCACGACGGGTACTGAAACTTACCTGCAACGGTCAGGTACTGAAAGGTTATCCTTACGGACTGAATGAAATCGCCATTCTGAAGCGAGACAGTTCTTCCATGATTACCATCCGTGCCTATATCAACGGAGAGCTGTTGAATGTGTATCAGGCAGACGGCCTGATTGTGGCCACCCCTACCGGTTCTACAGGCTACTCCCTCAGTGTAGGCGGTCCGATTTTAGTACCTCAGAGCGGTACCATCAGCCTGACTCCTGTAGCTCCACACAGCTTAAACGTACGCCCCATTGTCATTCGCGATGAGTGGGAAGTCACATTGGAAGTAGAAAGCCGCAGCCATAATTTCCTGATTGCCATTGACGGACGGAGTGAGACCTTCCGTGAAGGTACCCGACTCACTATCCGGAGGGGAGAATACTTCATCCGTATCGTCAAGCGCTGCCACCACTCTTTCTTCAACACCTTACGCGAGAAAATGATGTGGGGAGCCGATTCACGCAACTAACTATCCATCATACAAATACACAAAAAGCCGGAGCGTTCAACTGTCACTCCGGCTTTTTGTGTATGTATACCTTACAGTATCCTATTTGGAAAGTTGCACATCATAGCTCTTTCCTTCACGGCAAGTAAACTGCAATACGGTGTGTTTCTTATCCGATTCCAATACTTTCACGGCAGGATGAGATGCCACATTCCATTTCCCTTTCAAAGTGATGGTTACCGGAATCTCCTTACTCTCGTCATCAATCCACGGGCGAGAATAAATACTGCGTTCAATGCGTTTGCCATTTTCATCAAAGGCCTCATCACTTGGACCACGATAGAAAGCCATATCCGGCTGTGCTACGGTCAATACCAGTTTTTTCTTGTCCACCTGCTTTACCATAGCCAGACAAGAAGTATCCGCCTTCTCAATGAAATCACCTGGCAAAGCCTTCTGTGGAGTCTCAAAAAGCACGTATGAAGTCAAGTGTTCTGCACTGGAAGTCACGATATGCGCATTCCGGTCTTTCTGCAACACCTGATAAGTCGGTTGTTTGGCAAACTGTGTCAAACCCTGTTCATCAGTCTGCGGCAACACCGCATATTCATACGAAGCCCCCTGAGGTGCTTTTCCGTGATTGAACACCAAAGATACCCAATCGCCGGAAGTCGGTTTTACACTACGTTCACCGACTGTTACCTGAGGGAAGTTCTTTTCAAACTGTACATTTCCCGGTACATAATACCCCACTCCATTAGGAGCCAGATACGTATGTCCGTTATCCTTCCAGTTGTCCCAATATGCTTTTTCTTCCGGCGTAATGGTAGCCAGCTGGAATACAGTGGTTTCTGTTGGATAATCCTGATTGACATTCTCAATGTCAGAACCAAGGGCTACGATGGTATTTCCAAAGAAATGATACGAAATCCGCGCACGGTGCGAGCCGTTGTACTTATCATGTTCGTGCAACTTCATACCAAAATTACCATTCTCACGTTCTTGAGAAAGTCCTCCGGCAAACGCCTCATCAGAATACAGCATTTCTTCCATTCCGGAAAAAGCATCCACATTCAGCACTTTCGCACGCAACTGGTCAAAAGGCAGATGAATGGAAGTAGCACCCGGAATCCGGTTCCAGTCGAATCCGTTTTCTTGCCAGCCACTCGTTGTAAAGGTTACTCTTTCTCCCGGCTGAGCAGTCAGCACCTGCATGCTGCCATAACCCAAGTATCGTCCGTAGAAATTGGCATCCAGGTAATGCTCGGCATCCCATAAGTAACGTGAATGACCACGTACCACTGCCGCCCAGTTGTTCCGTCGCTGTACAGACACACAACCATACCCCAACGCTAAATTTCCCTGCGGGTCTTTTTCAGGAGTAAAGCCTGCCTTCAGCAGTTTCTTCTCCAGTTTGCGTTCCAGTCCGGCCGGTGCCTGCGGCAAATAATCCGGTTCATTGACACCCGGTTTTGCCGGTTCTCTTACCAGACGCAGATAAGCAGCAGCCATATCGGCATCATACTTTTCTTTTCCGTCAGGAGTTCCAGAGATAGCCATCATGGCATACTGTACCGGAATCAGTTTTCCTTTTCCATTGGGATGACGTCCCGACATCGACAGCGGAAACTGTTGCTGGTTACAATAGAAACGCATGGTCAGCAACACATCTTTTACAGTCTGATGAGCCAGTTCAGATACCGCAAAGGTCGTTCCGCTCATCAGATAAATCATGTTAGTTGCCCCATCCAGACCTCCAACCGCATACGCAGGATAGTTGTTACGGTGATGGAAAGCAGCCCCGTCACTCTTGAAGGCACCTGCCAATCCCGGAGCCGGACGGCATCCGTAGTCAATCCAGCGTGAGAAGGCACGCAAGTAACGAAGTTTTTCCGGCGTATCCTCCATCATCAGAATGCTGGCAATACGTCCGGAAGTCTGCGTGTTAAAGGAATCCATGTCAATACCGTTTCCGGTCGGCTTTGGATATACTTCATTCGTAATGGCATACCAGCGCATAGTAGCTTCCGCTTCCGCCAGACGATTTTCTTCACGCAGCACATCCTTCATCAGGAAATAAGAAAGATACAAACTGCGTACACTGTATCCATAATGATGTATGTTTCCCCAGCAGCTGCCATACGCAACTCCCTGGTCGGTGATATGGTCGTACATAGCCATGAATTTCTGGCGCATTTCCTGTTTCACCTGTGCGTCCTGCGCGTTATGATATGCCACGGCAATGGTTTTCATCAGGTCGAAATAGGCCTTCATTTCCATGCCCAGTTTCGTAAACATATCCTTGTTCCAATGAGGAATCATACGCTCGTATGCTTCCGACTGACGTACCATAAAAATAGGCAGTCCGCTCACCTTACCATTTTTATATACAATCTTATAGGCATCATACTTCCGGCGAATTTTGTCTATCTGTTTTTGAGACAATTTACCCGGTGTATAAATCAAATCCCGGTAGCGCTTTTCCATCAGGTGCATATCCTGAAGCTCTTTTTCTGAAACCGGTTTCAAAGGTAAATCTGATTTCCACAATGAATGCGGATAAATCACCAGCCAGTGATTGGTCGTTCCTTTATGTACAAAAGGCACCTGTACATCGGCAGCCTGCTGACGCGCGTCTACCTTGCTGGCCGGAATCAGATGATCGATAAAAAGTTCCCCTTCTACATCTGGTGCCAGTATCCTCAACTCATTCATACCTTCTTCCGGCGTACCTTCCATATCACGTTCATAGCAAACCCATGCCGCGCGCCATCCGGTGAAGTTTATGCCGAAGGGGAAAGATGTACATACCTTTCCATCCTTCAAGAATTGAAAGGTTATTTTCTTATCTACTGCCTTCTCGTTATACACCCATACAATAAAAGCCGACAGATACGTATCTTTTCCCGTCGGATCTTTGGCTTCAAACTTCAAATCCTTTTTCAGGGAAAGGACAGCCCCCGGTTTATACGTCCAACGCAGGGAACGGCTTCCATCCTTATAGTGTTCATCACTAAGAGATAAAGTCGACCCTGCGCCGGAGAGTTCCTGCGGTACAGCTTCTTCAAAAGAGAGCAACCGCTCGTGCTTTACGACCTGTGCTGTCAACTCACCAGAGATCGCAAAGAAACTTAATACAGATGCTAGATTAATAAAAAATTTTCCTTTCATTTGCACCGTTCTATATAAAATTTAAGTATCGATGCAAAGATAGTATTTTTTATCATTTAATTGTTGTCTTTTTGACGGATTTCCACACGGCGGATTTTTCCACTGATGGTTTTCGGCAGTTCATCCACAAACTCAATGACACGCGGATACTTGTAAGGAGCTGTCACCCGTTTCACATGGTCCTGCAATTCCTTGATCAGTTCCGATCCGGCCTTCTGCTTGTAGTCCTTTGCCAATACGATAGTGGCTTTTACCACCTGACCGCGAATTTCATCGGGCACACCGGTAATGGCACATTCCACTACTGCCGGATGCGTCATCAAGGCACTTTCTACTTCAAACGGACCAATACGGTAACCGGAGCTCTTGATGACATCGTCGGCACGTCCTACGAACCAGTAATAACCGTCTTCATCACGCCAAGCCACATCGCCCGTGTAATAGATACCATCGTGCCAAGCCTCACGGGTAAGTTCAGCATCACGATAATATTCCTTGAACAAGCCAAGCGGTTTACCTTTATCCGTACGTACCACAATCTGTCCCTGTTCTCCATCTTCCGCTGAACGGCCGTCTGGTTTCAGCAAGTCAATGTCATACTGCGGATTAGGTACACCCATACTTCCTGGTTTCGGCTCCATCCACGGGAAAGTAGCCAGTGTCAATGCCGTTTCCGTCTGTCCGAATCCTTCCATCAGACGAATGCCTGTAATGCGTTTGAAAGTCTCATATACAGAATAGTTCAACGCCTCGCCCGCCGTCGTGCAATATTCCAGTGAAGACAAATCATATTTCAACAAGTCTTCCCGAATCAGGAAACGATAAATCGTAGGAGGTGCACACAGTGAAGTAATATGATAATCATGAATCTTTTGCAGAATATCTGCCGGAGTAAACTTCTCATGGTCATATACAAAGATATTGGCACCGGCAATCATCTGTCCGTACAGCTTTCCCCACACTGCCTTTCCCCATCCGGTATCTGCAATGGTCAGGTGCAGACTGTTTTCATGCAAATTGTGCCAGAAGCATCCGGTAGCAATATGTCCGAGCGGATAAGTAAAGTCGTGTGCCACCATCTTCGGCTCCCCGGTAGTTCCCGAAGTAAAGTACATCAGTGAAATATCCTCGTTGGTATTCACATGTTCCGGACGTACAAAAGGAGCGGCAGCTTCCATACCCTTATGGAAATCTTCAAAACCTTCCGGATATTCCGGACCAACACTCACCAGGCGTTCTACCGTAGGAGAATCAGGCATGGCCGCCAGAATATGTTCTGTGATGACCGGTTCACCGGCAGCCACAATCATCTTGATACCGGCAGCCTGACAACGATATACAATATCTTTCTTTGTCAGCAAGTGTGTAGCCGGGATGACCACTGCTCCCAACTTGTGCAGAGCAATGATAGAAAACCAGAATTCATACCGGCGTTTCAAAATCAGCATGACCTTATCTCCATGACCGATTCCCAGACTCTGGAAATAGGAGGCGGTCATATCGGTATATTTCTTCAAGTCCGCATACGTAAACTGTATATGTGCTCCTTTGTCGTTTGTCCACAGCAACGCATTTTTATCGGGCTGTTCAGCCGCCCAGGCATCTACCACATCATAACCGAAATTAAAATTTTCCGGCACCTTCACTTTAAAATTCGCAATGAAATCCTCTTGTGAGGTAAAGTGAGTTTGTTCAACAAATCTTTCTAACATATTTCTTTTCAAAATTAATTACTACATAACGATGGCGAGGAACTTCACTGCTTTTCCGTCGAGCGCCTTCATTCCGTGAGGCAGTGAAGAATCGAAATACAAGCTATCTCCCTGCTCCAGAATCAAATCTTTTCCGTTTATGCTCAACAGCATCCGGCCTTCAATCACCAAGTTGAACTCCTGTCCGTAGTGCGTATTATAATAAATAGGTGTATCCTCCGGCTTGGGCTCTACCGTTACCAGGAAAGGATCGGCTTTGCGGTTGCGGAACCCCGAAGCCAACGACTGGTATTTATATGCCTTCGTACGCTCCACCGAAATACCGGTTCCCCAGCGTGTCAGGAAATAAGCATTCATCTTAGGTTCTTCCCCGAACATCAGCACGTCAAGCGGCACGTTGCACTTCCGTCCGATTTGCTGCAACGTACTAACCGCAATGTCACACTCGCCCGACTCAATCTGCTTATATTGTTCCACCGGCAACCCACATTGTCCGGCCATGTCCTCTACACTCAAATCCAGCGCATCGCGTAGTCCGCGGATACGTTCTCCTATTTGTCTTATTTGTTCGTCCATAGTGCAATTTTTTAGTTATTCGCTCAAAATTACGAAAGATTATGAAAAACCAAGAAAAATATTTCGAACTTTGTAACCGAAAATTTTAAAACCATGATCAGACAGGATTACATCATACGCATGATTCAGGAAATATTTGCCGCAATAGCCAACCTGATTCTCCGCCGGAAGCACATCAGCAAGTCGGACTGGGAGGAGTATGAAAGTACGGCACGGCAAGTACTGGAGGTCACTCCCCAGCAGCTGGAAGAAATGGACGGACAAACCATACTGGAAAAATACAGTCAGGGAAAAGATGGGATGGAGAAGACCGAATTAGCCGCCATGATGCTGCTGAAAATGGCGGAAGATACCGAAAACATCGTGCCTAAGGCCCGCCTTCGCCAGGAAGGGCTCTACCTGCTGAAATACGTGCAGGAACATGGAAATACCTATTCCCTACCCCGCAACCTGCTGATTCAGTTTTTGGAATCAAAGGACTGATGCCCACCGACAGAATAAAACGAACCTGCTAACCATGAATACACTGAAAATAGCCTATATCGGTATGGGATACCGGGGAAAGCAACTGCTTGCCCTGACCCGCCACATTCCTTATTTCCAGGTGACTGCCATTGCCGACCCGGAAGCCCGGGAAGCCGACTACGATGTGCCTTGCTACAACCAGGGAGGAGATGATTATCAAAGAATGATTGCCCTTCATGCCCCGCAACTGGTTTTCATTGCTTCTCCATGGCAGTTGCACGTAACCCATGCCCTGTACTGTATACAACACGGCTGCCATGTGGCACTGGAAATCAAAGGAGGACTTTACCTGCATGAGTACCAGCCTCTGATTGAAGCGGCAGAAGCCGGAAAGAAAAAAATCTTTCCGCTGGAGAACACGCTTTTCCGGCAGGAAATTCTGGCTATGCACAACCTAGTCAGTGCCGGTGAATTAGGTGAAGTGGTATACATGCGAGGAGGTTACCGTCACGACTTGCGTAATCTTCTATTGGACGACCAAGGTAATCTGGGCAACCGGAAAAAGACGGAAAGCATCTGGCGAAGCAAATTCTACCAGCAGGAAAATGGCGACCTTTATCCTACTCACGGACTGGCTCCTCTCTGCCTCATCGCCGGCATTCCCCGCAAAGACCGTTTTGTACGCCTGACCACCTTTTCTTCCAAACCTGCAGGCCTATACCAGCGTATCCGTGAATTAGGAGGAAATCCTCATGTGCCTGTCACTCAGGGAGACGTAACCATCACCCAACTGGAGACGGCTTCCGGGACCTTGGTTTCTTTGACTCACGACACCACTCTTCCCCGCCCCAGAAGCCTGGACTTCGAAATACAAGGCACCAAAGGAATCTGGCAGGGAGAACAGCGACGCATCTACCTGGAAGGAAAAAGTCCACACGAAACATGGGAGACAGATACCACTTACCTGCAAAAATACGAACACCTCTATTGGCAACAATGGGGAGAAGAAGCGCTGCGCATCGACACGCACCATGAAGGCATGGACTACATCATGCTCAAAGCATTAGAAGCCGAAATGAAACAGGAGATACCCTACCCGGCCGATATACACGACCTGGCTCTTTGGACTTCGGTTACCCCTCTGTCCATACAGTCCGTGGCAGAACAACGCACCGTACCGATGGAGTAAGCCATTCCGGTTTATTCCAAATACAGATAATCGTAATGTACCAGCGGTTTCTGCCCATGCTGTCCCACCATGGAAAGTGCTTCTGCCGAATCGGCTGATACACGGCCCACTCCAATCTGCCGTCCTTGCTCGTCCATCACGCGCACGAGGTCATCTTTCTCAAAATCCCCTACAACCCGCGTCACTCCCACCGGAAGGATGCTGGTAGCCTTCACTCCTCTGACGGCCTTTACCGCCTGACGGTTCAAATGAAGTTCCCCTTTGGCAAAGCCTTCACTATGCGCAATCCACTTCTTCATGCTCGACACTCCTTCCATGGCCGGAAGGAAACGGGTACAGACAGTCGTATCCGGATGACACAACAAATCCGACAGGATGTTCTCTTTCTTGCCATTGGCAATAATCACAGCAATTCCTTCATCGGCCACCTTACGGGCAATGGTGCTTTTGGTAAGCATCCCTCCCCGTCCGAATCCGGACTTCTCTGTCTGAATGTAATCCGACAAATCCTTTCCACGCTCCACCGTACGTATCACAGAAGTACCCGGTTGAGAAGGTGAACCGTTATAAATGCCGTCAATGTTACTAAGGATAATCAATGCCTGCATGTCCATCATCGAAGCAATCATACCCGACAGTTCATCGTTGTCGGTAAACATCAGCTCGGTCACCGAAATCGTATCATTTTCGTTCACGATGGGAATCACTCCGTTCTCCAACATCACCTTCATACAATTACGCTGGTTCAGGTAATGCCGGCGGGTAGAAAAACTCTCCTTAGTCGTAAGTACCTGACCTACAGTAATGCCGTGCTCCCGAAACAGTTCATAATAACGGTTTATCAACTTAGCCTGTCCCACTGCCGAGAAAAGCTGCCGCTGGTCCACGCTGTCCAGTTTCCGCAAGGGTTTCAACTCACTTCTTCCTGAAGCTACCGCCCCGGAAGATACCAGCACGATTTCCACTCCTGCTTTATGCAACTCTGCCACCTGGTCCACCAATGCCGACATGCGGGTTATATCCAGTGTGCCGTCACGGCGAGTCAGCACGTTACTACCTATCTTTACCGTGATTCTTTTATACTGATACGTTTTGTTCTCCATGATTCACTCTTACTTTTGCACAGGACATGCCTGAGGATTCTTTCAAATATACATTATTCAATCACATTCAGTGGCAAATGTAATAAATACCACACAGAAACAAAACAATTTATCACGATTATATACACATTCTTATTCAAAACAAAACTTTTTCGTTCTTTATATCCACAAAATGAAAAACAAATAAAAGGTAAATAACAGTACTCATTTCTTATCATCCGCATGATATAAAAAGAGAAATTCCACAGCAAATTCTCTGTTTCACACTGTGAAATACAAAAACCACAGTGTGGGATACATATTTCACAGTGTGGGATACAAATCCCGCACTGTGAAACAGAGAATTATTCGTGGAGTTCAGAAGAATATGAGAGGATGTATGGAAGAATGTGCAAAAGAATACAGAATAGGTAAAGTGAAAAAAGAAGCTGGTCAATAAAGGCTAATACATCTACCAGGAATTAGGATAAACCCATAATGGAAGCATGCGTTTTTACTCACTTTTCAAAACATAAAACTTACTTTATGATAGTATATACAAATTGATTATCAACAAATTAAATATTTCCCAATCTTACTTTACATCTTTACCGACAGATTCACCTTATAAATAAAGAATATATCTTTGCTATACGAAATTTTTACAACACCTGATATTAAAACTTTTGTGTACATAAATCTAACCCAACAACATTAATTTTACATGAATATGAAAACATAACCTTATGGAATAACCAAACACACAATGTGATTGTCCTAAGCCCTGTCGGCAAAGTTTTTAATCCGATGTAATTAATAACTCCTACATATATGAAAAATATAATACAAGTATTTCTATTTTTGCTGTTAGCTGCTCCTCTATGGGCACAGCAGAAAAAGGTCTCAGTAATCAACGACCAGTCTGGGTCCAGATTGATTGTGAATGGAAAACCTTTCATGGTAAATGGTATGAACTGGGATTATTTCCCCATCGGGACCAATTACTCCTACTCTTTATGGACACAATCTGATGACGTAATCAAGGCAGCCTTAGATCAAGATATGCCTTTACTAAAAAACATGGGAATTAACGCCATCCGATTATATGCGGATGTACCAGCCCAATGGGTACGCTACATTTATGAGCAATATGGTATCTATACCATGGTCAATACCACATTCGGACGTTACGGACTGACCATCAATGGAGCTTGGGTAGGTAATACAGACTATTCGGATCCGAAAGTTCAGAAAGCCCTACTTGCAGAAGCGCGTAACATGGTGAAAAAGTTCAACGGTACTCCCGGGGTACTTCTTTACCTTTTAGGAAACGAGAACAACTATGGCTTATTCTGGCAAGGAGCGGAAGCAGAAGACATCCCTATTGAAGACCGGAAATCGACCAAACAGGCTATTCATCTGTACCGGATTTTCAATGAGGCAGCAGTTGAAATGAAGCAAATGAACATTTCGTGCCCGGTAGCCATCTGCAACGGTGACCTGCTGTTTCTTGACATTATCGCCAAAGAATGTAAGGATGTGGATATATTGGGGATAAACTGCTATCGTGGTGAATCGTTCGGAGATTTATTCAGCAGAGTAAAAACGGAATATGGAAAACCTGTACTATTCACAGAGTTCGGTTCAGATGCGTTCAATGCTGTAACTCAAGGAGAAGCTCAGAAAGAACAGGCTGATATTTTACTGCATAACTGGACGGAAATCTATCTGAATGCCGCAGGACTTGGAAACAACGGAAACGCCATCGGAGGATTCACCTTCCAATGGACAGACGGATGGTGGAAAACAGGACAGAGCACAAATCTCAGCATTCACGATACACGAGCTTCATGGAGTAATGGGGGCTACAAGTTCGATTATGTAGAAGGAGCCAACAACATGAACGAGGAATGGTTCGGTATATGTGCAAAAGGTACTCCAGACGCAAGAGGGATATATGAACTTTATCCACGTGCCGCATATTATGTATTGAAAGACGTTCACAAAATCAACCCGTATACTGCGGGCAGCACAATCTCGTCCATCATAAGTCAGGTATCTGGTGTCAACGTAATGTCATCTGTCTTATCTGCAAGAAGTGACAAAGCTGCTTTACAAGGAGAGAAAACCAAGCTAATCGGTCTGAGTCAATTGAGAGGTGATTTCACCACGTTCTATACAGGAGCAAAACATACAAGCACTCCCGAAACAAGAGCAGATGCTCCTACAAGTTTCCCGAGCTCAAAAGGATTTGACCACATGGAATCCTTCTATGTAGGTGTAGAATCCAAACCGGCAGAAAATGTACATGCGGAAGTGACAATGAACGTACTCGGAAACGTAGCAGAAAATCCGATTGATGAAATCTTCTATGAAAACAGAGGACGCACAAACTACATCAACGAGAATGGAGAATACATTGATTTAGGCCCGCTGGAACGTGTGAAAGTCTATAGTGCCAGCTTTAATTGGGACGGAAGCCTTTTCAATCTTAATGCATTTTTCCGTAAGCCCCACTACCACTGGGGGTATGAAGGAGACTTCTTTGGTTTGTATCAGGAAGCAAGCTATGGCGACAACATGGACATTTACGGAGGTGAGGCTCCGTTGGGATGCGAGATTGAAGGAAAGAAATTGTTCTCCGGACTGAAATTAGCTTTTGGACCGGAATTATGGTGGGGAGCCAATCCGGCATTACTCGTCAAATACTACCGCACATTCGGTAAATGGAATTTAGGAGGTATTTTCCATTATGACATTGACCAACGCAGAGAGACTGTCACTTCTTTCGCTATTCCATTACCAAAAAATACCCGTGCTTCTTTAATGGTAGAAAGAAAATTCGGACGTTTCGACATCACATTAGGAGGACTTTGGTCGGGAACGACCTTGGTAGGCAGAGAATTTCAGGCTACTACAGAGTATAGCCCTACTGCTACTGTCTACCAGGACAGAGTGAAAACATCAGATACCTTCGGAGGTAAATTGAAAATGATATATAGCGGAGGTAATTTCAACGCATACGCACAAGGCGCCATCATGGGACTAGTGGCAAGCGGTGGTGCAGACAACACACAAACCCTGACCGGATGGAGTTTAAAGGATAGCGGAAGCGGAAACCAGCAGAACGTACTGGCCGGATTCACTTATCAGATAGGCAACTTCCAGATTGCACCAAACTTCTTGTGGCAGAAACCTCTCGTAGGTCCGATGCCTAACGGTGTCGATGCTCCGGGAAGACTGAGAAACATACTGGATGATCCGTTTGCCGTAAGAAGCAACCGTGAAACAACAGCCGGTGAGCTGTTGCTGACCTATGACCCTACTCCCGGCACATGGATGTATGACTGGGACAACGATGAAACAGAAGATGCTCCGTTTGCCGCTTCACTCGGTTTTGTTTACCGTCATCTTCCTACTGCCCAAGATGCCGCCATTGGTATTCTGGCTGACGGACGTTCTACCTTTGCTTTTGCTTCATCTGCTCCTGCACATGATTTATGGGAAAGCAATTTGAAGATAACGTCCAGAATAACAAAAGACTTCGGACTGATTGCCAGTGCTTATCTTGGTACGGCACAAGCCAACGGTGACGATGAACGTCTCATCAGACGTGGAGGAGGTGACCTTCAGATGATTTATAAGAAAATCAGATTGAATGCCGCACTGAAATTCAATGACTGGGGGCCGTATGACTATCACAGAGACTTTAATCTGACATTCCCGTTCCAGTGCATGATAGACTTGTCGACTAATCTTTTCAAACCCAAATGGCTCGGTCCGTTATCCACACGCGTAGGAATCAGGGGTACATACCGTACGCTGGACCAATATTCCAACCGCTATCTTGCCGGATATGTATCCGACGGAAACGGTGGGTTTACAGAAAGTACGGATATTATCGGTGCACCCCAGGGAAATGAATGGGAAATAAGAACTTATATCAGCTTCAGTCTTTTCTAACCTACAAACTATTTAACAAGCTATTTATGAACAAACATATATTAAATACAGCAAAAGGCCTTTTTTTCTCGGCAGCCTTAGTTACTTTGGCTGGATGTGAGAGGGAAATAAGTACAGATGTATTAGCCACAAGCCCCAAAGTGGCCGAAGTCTTCCTTGATGAGTTTGCAGCAGGTGTCGATTTTCAGGCATGGGGTAAAACCACCGCTCTTAGCCAGGACAATGAAACCAAATACAGTGGCACAGCCTCCTTGAAGATAGAAGTGCCTACACCTGATGATTTTCTGGGCAACTGGACAGGTGGAGTATTCTTTACGGAAGCAGGAAGAGACCTGTCCGATTATGATGCTTTAACGTTTTACGTAAAGTCTTCCGCTTCAACAAAAATTGAGGTAGGACTAGGAAGTTATGGTGATAATCCGGAATACACTGCCACTATCGCGGGTGTAACAGCAGACGCCAACTGGAGAAAGATCATTATCCCAATACCAAACCCCGCCAAGCTTACAGCAGAAAAAGGATTATTCAATTTCTCTGCCGGAACAAACGATACAGGAGGGCAGGCATATACACTTTGGATTGACGAAGTCAAATATGAAAAACTTGGCACTTTAGCACATACGCGAATCAAAGACGTCAACATGGCAGGGTTCCCTACCGGAAATATTGAAATAGATGAACTCACAGCATACGTTAATCTCCCCAATGGTGTAAACCAAGAAATGACTGTTTCCTCTAAATACTTCACCTTCGATTCATCCAATCCGGAAGTAGCAACGGTAGAAGGAAACATAATCTCTTTCCATGGAATAAAAAATCGGGCTGTACTTACTCCAAAGGAAGCTGAAGGAAGCATCACAATCACAGGCGTGTATGACTTCGCTCCAGAACCGGACAAAGATGAAGCAGATGTAATTTCTTTATATTGCGACAATTACACCAACACCCTGTCCTCACCTTTTAACGGATACTGGGCTCCATATCAGACAACAACAAACGATGAGATAACATTAAGCGAAAATCATCACATCATGCATTATGGTAATTTCAACTTTGTCGGTATCGTACTTGACGAGGATGCAGACACTACAGACAAAACATACGTGCATATAGATATTCTATTACAAGATGATGTAGAAGGCAATCCTCAAATCGACATTTCTGCAGACATCAATGCAAACGGAGATCCAGCTGGAAAAGAGACTGTGAATCTAAAAACAGGAGAATGGGTTTCTGTAGATATCCCACTTAATGGTTATACCGTTATACATCAGTTGCAACTAGCGATAACCGAAAATACAATAGCATATCAGAACTTACTTGTAGATAATATTTATTTCTATTAAAAAGCGGACTCATGAAACATTATAAAACGATATTGCTCGGCTTTCTGGCATTGTCCTTTGGAAGCTGTGGAAAAGAAGATTCACTTGAAGGCAGCGGCAATCCTGAAAACAACGGATGGGTGCTGGTCTGGTCAGATGAATTCAATACCCCTACAGAAGATAATCGCCCCGACCCTTCAAAATGGACATACGAACTGGGAGCATCGGGATTCGGTAACGGTGAATTGCAGAATTATACGAACAAAGAAAAAAATGCATCATATACCACTTACAATGGTGAAGGATGCCTGAAGATAACAGCCTTGAAAGATGGTGACGGAGCAACCTATTCTTCCGCACGTATCAAGACAGAAGGATTGTTTGAGTTTCAATACGGACGTGCTGAAGCCCGTCTGGTTCTTCCGTATGGTATAGGACTCTGGCCTGCATTCTGGATGCTCGGCGCCGATTATACGACCAACGCATGGCCTGCATGTGGCGAAATAGACATCATGGAGAACAAAGGGTATCAGCCCAATATTGTTTCAAGCGCATTGCACATGCCCGGACGTTCAGGAGGTAATCCTGTCACCAGCACTTTCGGATACCCCGACCAACGATTCGATACAGATTTTCATGTGTTTGCGGTAGAATGGGATAAAGAAAAGATTGATTTTACCGTAGACGGTACCCTCTATCACCGGGTGGAAAAAAGCGCAGTGACAGATGGAGAATGGAAATTTGACCATCCTTTCTTCATCATCCTGAATGTAGCTGTAGGAGGAACATTCGGCGGAAATCCAACAGATAATACCTACTTTCCTCAAAGCATGTACGTGGATTATGTAAGAGTTTATCAAAAAGAATCGGACATAGACCCGAGTGCGAACTATGGCGACATTCCTTCAGGAGGCTTGGTGAACGAATGGGATTTTAATGGAGAAGATTCTGATAAAGGACTTTTAGAACCTGATAGGAAATAATTGAAAAACTATAAGCAAAATGAAAACAACAAATATCGTAACTATACAGAAATGCCGTTTAGGTATTGCCGTTGCAGCATGTGTCAGCCTGCTTTCCTGTTCCAACGAAGCTGACCTGCAAAACACAGATGACAACGTGTTGTTCTTTGCATCAGTAGATACCTCCAATAGCAGAGTGACAGAAAGTGCCTGGGATGGCGATGAACTGATTGGAATAAAATCAGGTGAAACGGTCAAGACTTACAAAGTAGCTACAGATGGAACTATGTCCACAGAAGATACTCCATTTCGTTGGGAGGGTACCGAATACGAAATAAAAGCCTGGTCTCCTCTGACAACGGAAACGATAAATTTGACAGACCAGACTACCGACGAAAAATTCTTTGATTGTGATTTACTGGCAAGCTCGGCAAAAGTAGAATCAAAAAGTGTACGACTTGTCTTCAATCATCAGATGACAAGGATGTGGTGGGAACTTCAAATTACCCCAGAGACATCTGGATATACAACAGAAGAGATTAATGGAGCTAAAGTCACCTTCCTGGGATATGGCTCTGTAAAATTTGAAGATGGTGAAGTCAAGCCACAAGGTGATGCAAATCAAGAGATACACACCTTCTGCTGGAAAGGAGATTATTATTGGGAAGGCCAGGCCATGATGGTGCCGGGCGAAATGTGGGAAAAACCACTCATCAGGGTGAAAATAGGCAACGATGAATTCGAATACACTCCAAGTAAAACCAATACCAATGATGTGGAAAAGAAAACCGGAATTCTTGTTCCAGGGGCCTGGCAGCGATATTATTTACATGTAAGCAAAAAAAGCTTTAATGTGGATATGGTAACTGTTACATCCGGTTTCGAGCAATGGACAGACAACGGTTCATCAGATTCAGATAAAGGACTTGTGGACGCAGAAATGCAATAAACTTTTTTTACCATGAATAAAATAACATCAAATATACGGAACTACAGCTTCGGATTAATTCTTCTAAGCTGTATGGGTGGAATGTCATGTACCCGTGAAGCCGATATAGACATGACAGATACTGACGGAGTAGTCTTTTCAGCAAACATTGGACAGGCAAGCCGTCGAGGTGATAACAGTTGGACAGGTGGCGAATTGATAGGAATGCAAGTGGGTGAATCAGTTAAGACATACCGTATTTCAGATGCGGCAAGCGGTGCAATGGTTACCGACGATGAGCCTTATACATGGACATCAGGAGAATATCAGTTGCATGCATGGAGCCCTTACACAGACAAAAGTATCTCTTTGACCAACCAATCGGATGCAGAAAAGATGTTTGCCTGTGATTTGTTGGAATGTAATACAACCGTCAATGCCAAATCCGTGCAACTTACTTTCAAGCATAAAATGACACGGGTGTGGTATGAACTCCAGCAATTCCCTGGTTATACAGATGAAGAAGCCAATAATGCAGTCATTTCATATTATGGCCATTCAAGTATCAAATATACGGAAGGCATTATAGATAAAGAAGGAGAGCCCAACTCCGAAATTTTGCCTCGTAAAATAGATGACAGACACGGAGAGGCCATTTTGGTACCTGGGGAGATGTGGAACAAACCTTTCATAAAAGTAGTTATCGGTGGAGATACGTATGTATATACACCCAAGCATACTGTTGCTACTGACGAAGAACGACAGACCGGAGTCTTAAAAGAAGGATACAACCAAAGATATTATTTAAAGGTAAGCAAGAAAGGCATTGAAGTTTCTATGGAATCATCTTCTGTGGGTTGGAATAATGAAACGGTTGATGGAGTTACAGACGGAAAATACAAAGCTGAAATTCCAAGCAATCTGAATAATCCTCAAATTACAGGAGTTGAAAATGGAATAATTACTGGTGCTGATAACAGTTTTAGTATCTCCTATACAGAAAATGGAAATGGTGGATTACTTTATGAAGGTAACTGTGATGTACAAAGAACAACTGACGGGACAAGCCACACTTACACATTTTCCAAAATTGCTTCCGACATAAAAGTATCCTATACTTCAGAATATCTGAAAGTGGGAAAATACTATTACTCTAACGGAACTTTTGGTGATGAGGCTGTAAAGGAAGGATGTGAGACCGTCGGATTGGTTTACAAATTAGGAGCAAGCGTTAATGATTATGATACAGATAAAATAAGTAATTATAGTGGTAGTGAATTGAAATCTATTACTGGATATGTGGTATCTCTCACATCCTCAACCAATAAGTTTAGCTGGGCGCAAGGAGATAATTTAGAAACAGAATTTGCCTCTTTCGAGAACAGTGACGATGAGGAAAAATCTGAAGGAACTATGTATAAAGGCTATATCTACACAAAAGCAATAGAAACAGCCTTAATAAATGCTGCAGAAAAGTCTCCTTTTTGGACTGCATTTAAAAATCTGATTAAAACTTTACCAACTCCAGAAGGAACCTCTGGATGGTATATACCATCTGTGGCACAACTTCAAGACATTGCCAATTCAGAAATCGCAACCACTATCAACTTTACCGATAGCTACTACTCTTCAAATATCTATCATGTCAATGTGACGGAAGGCATGGATAATCCACATGGTGCTAATGCAAATGATCACTCTTACGTGCTGCGATATAACGTAGGGGATAAATCTATCTCTGCTGACTATCCTAGTGACGCAAACGGTAAATTAATTGTAATTTTAACCTTCTAAAAAACAATTATGAAGCATATATTTTTATACGGATTAGCAATTTCTTCATGTTTTCTGTTCTCTTGCAGCAGAGAAGAAATGCCCAATAATATAATAGAAACCGACAATCCAAATGTGATTACCTTAGAGCTGTCTCTTATACACATCTGACGCTGCCGACGATCGCATAAGTGTAGAT
>ENA-OYXH01000123-OYXH01000123.1-human-gut-metagenome-genome-assembly--contig:-NODE-123-length-33812-cov-6.993661_pt1 | contig 33812 bp, 29 predicted proteins | sample MGYA00244844_ERZ653420 | MGnify/ENA primary metagenome ERZ653420 (study PRJEB26926, sample SAMN06164998) | human gut metagenome | biome: ENVO:00009003; feature: ENVO:2100002; material: ENVO:00002003... | reverse complement strand
GTCGGGGTTGGCAGGCATTTTTATAAAGTATATATACGCGGGGTGTGGAAAAATATAACGCTTATATTTTTCCACACCTGTATATAGGAAGTTTGAAAAACCGGTGCCAACCCCGACAACCCGTCAAGCTTTCCGTTGTCGGTTTATGCTCCTTTGTTGGTTTAATGTTTGTAAATCAGGTAAGTATGGTTTTTCTTCCATTCTTCCTTATTATTGCTTGAAATCTTTGTTTGAAGGCATTTTCACACACTTTTTCGTGCTGGTTTTACATCTGTTTGCATTTGCATATCTTTGTGAAAAAACGCACTTACGTTTTGACTCAAATGCACTTGTGTTTTAGCTTAAACGCACTTGCGTTTTGATTCAAACGCACTTGTGTTTTAGGTTGAATGCACTTGCGTTTTAGAGAATCGGATATTACAATTGATGATGATGCTTCTCACCGTTACTTTTGTTGTATTGTGATTCAACAGAATCCGGTGTAATTCTTCCAGCTTTGGAGTTAAAACTCCGTATCTGGTTTCAAAATTATTGTCATTCTCACTTAAAATACAAATGAATACACTATCTTTGTGTATGTCAAACTGCACACTATCTGCATAGATTATTACATTCTGGGACATCAAGCCCGTTAAATATTTATTCTGAGGTTCATACACTAAAACCTTTCACATCGTAAAGATAGGGGTAGTCTTGACTTTTGTACATAAGTAAATATATTGAAAATGAAAGCGAAACCCTTTATCAAGTGGGTTGGAGGTAAGAGCCAACTCATCGAACAACTGGATTCTTTGTTACCAGCTGACTTTGATAATTGTAGAGACGTTACTTATATAGAACCTTTTGTGGGTGGAGGAGCAATGCTCTTCTATATGTTACAACGTTATCCGAATATCAAACGTGCGGTCATTAATGACATTAATCCGGATCTTATCTGTTGTTATCGAACAGTTAGAGATTTCCCGGAGGATTTGATTGTATCGTTACAACAGGTGGAGAAGGAATATCTTAGACTTGATACCGAAGAGGCACGGAAAGAGTTTTTTATGGCTGCACGGGCAAGGTATAATCAGAAAAATCTGGATTCAATAGAGAATACAACACTTTTTTTCTTCTTGAACAGAACCTGTTTTAACGGACTTTATCGGGTGAATAAGTCTGGAGCTTTTAATGTGCCTTTTGGAAAATATACAAATCCGACAATTTGTGATTCTGAAACAATTCGTGCGGATAGTAAACTGCTGCAACGGGTTGAAATCTGCCAAGGTGATTTTGAGCATACATTTGACTATGCAGAGGGAAATACGTTTTTCTATTTTGACCCTCCTTATCGTCCGTTAAGTGATACTTCCAGCTTTAATGATTATACAAAAGAATCATTCAATGATACAGCACAAATTAGATTGAAAACTTATTGTGACAAAATACATGAAGCGGGGTTTTCATTTATGCTTAGCAACTCTGATTGCAAAGGCAGGGATGAGGATGATAATTTCTTCGATAAGCTGTACCGGAATTATACCATAGACCGGGTATGGGCTTCAAGAAGTATTAATGCGAATCCGAACAAGCGCGGAAAGTTGACAGAGATCCTTGTGCATAATTATATTCTGACAAAGAAAATAGTTCAGGAACAGCCGTTGGAATTAAGATTATTTGCATGACACCAATGAAAGATTTTAACTTGTTTATGTCTCAGCTTCAAGAGACAAATCAGACTCTTGATTTCTTCTGTGATTTTGATAAGATTTCACTGAATGTGGAGGATATAAAACTTAGTCTTTGCATGCTCAATAGTTTAGTTGGTGCGTCCGATATGCGTCGAGCTGTAGAGACTATATGGAAAAGAGACCGGACGGCTTTTAAGGTAATGGATATTCTTATTGCCGTTAGAAGTGAAGGGAAAAAGATGGTACTTGATTCGCAAGGTCAGTGTGTCGTGCTGGATTCTTTGTTTGATTCTGTAGATGGTGTGATGGAGTTTCTGAATGATACGGGGCTTACGGAAGTTTTTCAACAGCAGAAGATAAAGAATCTGATGGATTATGTTTTTGGTATAGAGACAGGGTTAGATACCAATGCCCGTAAAAATAGAAGTGGTCATGTAATGGAAAACATGATAGCCCATGTGTTTGACAATCATGGGATAAGTTATCGGCAGGAAGTTTATTCTAGTGAGTGGCCTGCTATATCAAAGGTACTGGGAGATGACGAGAAGCGTTTTGATTTTGTTATTGAGACGGAACAAAAGATTTTTTTGATAGAAGTCAACTTCTATAGTTCTGGAGGTTCAAAACTGAATGAGGTAGCTCGTTCTTATTCAGATATTGCACCTAAAATTAATTCTGTTTCTGGTTTTGAATTTGTATGGATTACTGATGGAATTGGATGGAAAAGTGCAAGGAATAAGCTTCAAGAGGCGTACAATATTATTCCAAGTATATATAACCTGACAAATATGCAAGATTTTATTAACCTGATAAAGGCTTGAGAAATGAAAGAATTTACTGCGTTCTGCCAGTCATTGAAAGATATAATAGATAATCATCCGCAATTAGATATTGAAGGTGCAAGAAAAATTGTGCAACAGATTAATGAGTTTCTTTATACCACTCATCCTGATATTGGAACGATTGAAAAGTTCGGTAGCAAGTTTGATTATTTTTCGGACTTTCATAAATTCTGGCACAAATATCATAAAGAAATTCTGAATTGTGAGATAGACGAATATATCTGTGAAAAGGTAGCTGATGCGCTGCATTCTATTTTTATTCAGACTAATGGAAAGGCATTTACCTCGATTTATGACACGTGTGGACTTTCGGATGAAGATGTATGTCGTGTGCGCTTTTTGACTGCAAATCAGGATTTCAGGGGCTCACGCAGTTTTTCATTCCTGGCAGATGTGTTTGAATGTGACAATGCTATTTTTGATGAAAACAATATCCTGGCTGATCCGGAGGATTTTCTGAAAAAAATAGATGTGGGAGCATTGTCACAGAATGATAAGCGATTGAAATATGCGACTAATATTGCGCAGTTCCTTCTTACGCATAAATGTACACCGTATGAACTTATTGAAAAATATAATCGGGATATTTATGCATTGCGCAATGACCTGATAGCTTGTAATGCGGGTTATGGCAATAAGAAGGCAGATATGTTTGTGCGGGATATGGTGGTATTGGGTATCTGGCAAAATGTGACGGGTTTTGAACGTATCAATGTGGCCAGTGATGTGAACACGATTAAAGTTGCGCTGAGAACCGGTATTATTCGGACAGCTATCCCGTTAGTTTCAAGTTTCTTGGATATTTTCTGTTATCAATATGAGTATATTGATGAGATGAATGCTGCTGCATGGCGGCGTGTGTGGGAAATTTGGACGAAAAAATATCCACAAGAAAGTATCTCAAGTCCTTGTTTGATGGATTATTTTGTTTATAACGTAGTGGGACGTCAGTTCTGTAAAGAGAGTCTTGTCTTTTTTGCTTGCCCTAATGGGCATGTTTTTAAATGGCATTCTTCTCGAAATACGACCTGCCAGGTGTGTTATAAACAAGGGATTAGAAGGGTTCCTGCCTCTATAGTGAGGAAATGTATGCCTTGTGAAGATGAAGAAGGTTTTATTGCAATACAGAATACGGAATATGTCAGAGCTTTGCCGAGTGGCCAGAAACTTACGGAATGTCCGTTTACTGCTATTTGTAATGATAAAAAGCATTTGAGACCTCCCAAATCTATTAGTATTATGGGGCAGACAGGATGGCAGTCTGCCTATGCTAACAAAGGGGAAGGCGGTGGTGGCTTAATGGCTTAATAATTAAAAATTCTATGATTGAACCTTATTATAAATCGGCAAATAACGATTTTCTGCTGGCTAAAGGAGATTCATTTAAACTGTTGCAAGAGTTTGATTTTAAGTTTGATATGATCTTTGCTGATCCACCTTATTTTTTGTCCGATGGGGGGATTAGTTTGCAATCGGGTAAGGTGGTATGTGTAAACAAAGGAAAGTGGGATGAATCCAGATCTCCGGAAGAGGTTCAGGCATTTAATAGGGAATGGTTACGCTTGTGTCGTGAGAAACTCAAGGACAATGGGACTATTTGGATTAGTGGAACGTATCATAATATATTTTCTGTAGCTAATTGTCTGACAGAGCTTGGGTATAAGATTCTGAATGTGATAACCTGGCAGAAAACAAATCCACCGGCAAATATATCTTGTAGATTTTTTACTTATAGTACGGAATTCATTATATGGGCGCGGAAGCTGAAGAAAGTGCCCCACATTTATAATTATGAATTAATGAAAACCGTTAATGATAATAAGCAGATGACGGATGTCTGGAGACTGCCTGCTATTGGACGTTGGGAGAAGTCATGCGGAAAGCATCCCACTCAGAAACCTTTATCGGTGTTGGCACGTATCATTCTATCATCAACAAATGAAAATGCGTGGGTGTTTGACCCATTTGCCGGTAGTAGTACTACGGGGATTGCAGCTAATTTATGTGGAAGGCGATATTGCGGTATTGAACAGGAAGAAGAGTTTTGTGCATTGAGCAAAGCCAGGCGTGAGGAGTTGGAGGATGTCGCCGTTCGTAGGAATTTGCGTAATCACATTGCAGATTTTAAAGTAATTGATTCATTTTCTGAGGATGAGATGCCTTCTATACTTCGTGATGAGTATATTGGTGAATATGGAAAGTTACCCTTTGATTGATGTGATTATTAATGATATCCGCAGAACTGATAAGGAAATAGTATTATGAAAGCCGTTTCAAGGTATTGAAAGCTCTATATGGTTATATAACTATGCTCTTTAGTTATATTAACTATAAAAATTAGTTTATCAACTAAAAGTTTTAGTTCTTTGCAGTAACCAATTGAAACGGATATGAAAACACTTACTGCCAAAGAAGAAGAAATCATGGGATTTTTCTGGGAGAAAGGTCCGATGTTCGTCAAACAGCTGGTGGAACTTTACGAAGAACCCCGGCCGCACTTCAATACCCTGTCGACCATTGTAAGGGGACTGGAAGAAAAGGGGTACCTGTCGCATACTGCGTTCGGTAATACCTACCAGTATCATGCCGTAGTGTCGGAAGAGGAATTCCGGCGGAAAACCCTGCGTGGGGTCATCTCCAAATATTTCAACAATTCTTTCTTGGGGGCTGTTTCCTCGCTGGTGAAAGAGGAAGACATTTCAGTGGAAGAACTCAAAGAACTCATCCGTCAGGTGGAAGAGGGGCATAACGAAAAACCGCAATAAAACACGTCTGCCTATGGGAACCTTTTTAGTCTATATACTCAAGTCGGCTGTCTGCCTGGCGATGTTCTATCTGTTCTATCGCCTGCTGCTCAGTAAAGAAACTTTCCACCGTTTTAACCGGATGGCTTTGCTGGGAGTGATGCTACTCTCGTGCCTGCTGCCTTTGGTAAAGGTGACGGTGGAACAGGCTTCGCCGGTAAATGCACAAGTGATGTCGATGGAAGACTTGCTGCTGATGTACCAATGGAATAGCGAAGCGGTAGTGGTGGAAGAGGGAAGTCGCCCGTTCCACTGGCAGGAAGGGCTGGTGTTAGTCTATTTTGCGGGGTTGTTTTTTGTCATCGTCCGTCACCTCTGGTCGCTGGGACGCATGCTTTATCTCATTCGTCACAGCCGGTGTGAAAGGTTGGACAACGGTGTATGCTTGGTAGTCCACCGTCGTAAACTGGCTCCTTTCAGCTGGATGCGCTACATCGTGATTTCGGAAACAGACCTGAAGGAAAGCGGACATCACATTCTAGTGCACGAAATGGCCCATATCCATTACCGTCATTCATGGGATTTGTTGCTGACCGAAGCCTGTGCCTGGCTGCAATGGTTTAATCCGGCCATCTGGCTGCTCAAGCAGGAGTTGCAGAACATCCACGAATACGAAGCCGACGAAGAAGTTCTCCGTCAGGGCATCAATGCGAAAGAATATCAAATGCTATTAATAAAAAAAGCCGTTGGCGCAAGGCTCTACTCTATTGCCAACAGCTTTAATCACAGTTCACTTAAAAAACGTATCACTATGATGATTCGAAAAAAATCCAATCCGTGGGCACGTGCCAAGTACCTCTATGTACTTCCGTTGGCAGCCGTTACCGTAGCTGCTTTTGCCCGTCCTGAAATCTCCAAACCTCTCAACGAGATTTCAAGTGTCAAAGTTAATGATTTATCGGCAGTTCTGGAAACGTATGCCGATAAAAATGTGTCGAACCCTGCCGAAAAGACTAAACTGAAGATGAAGGTGGTGGATGAGGAGGGAAAACCCATCATCGCGGCAACTGTACTTGTGGCGAATACGACCAATGGTACCATTACCGACGAAAACGGCAATTTCACGCTGGAAGTCGGCACCGACCAAAGCATCCAGGTGGCCTACATCGGTATGAGTACGGTTACCATGTCGGTCAAAGACTGCCTGAAAAAAGCCGACCAGACAATTGTCTTGACTGAAAGCGACACAAAGAAAGATGTGAAGGTGGTAGCACCTGCTCCGCAAGCTGTGACATCGGACGACCAGACGTTTAGCGTAGTGGAACAGATGCCGGAATATCCGGGCGGTATGCGTGCTGGTCTGGAATTTATGGCACGCAATCTCAGGTATCCTACAAAGGCACGGGAAGCCGGTAAGCAGGGGCGTGTCATCGTGCAGTTTGTGGTAAGGAAAGACGGTTCGCTGAGCGATTTCAAGGTGCTCCGTCCGGTCGACCCGTGGTTGGATGCAGAAGCTATCCGCGTAATCAGTACCATGCCGAAATGGAAACCGGGCATGCAGGACGGAAAGCCGGTTAGCGTGAAATTTACTCTCCCGGTGACTTTCATGCTGGAGGGAACCAACAGCAAGCCGAAGGCAGGCGACAATGATGTCGTAGTAGTGGGGTATGGAGTTCAGAAAAGCGAGGAATCGGTAGATGTGCCTACTATTAAACTTCATAATCCTATGGATGAATTGTCCATTACAGGAGATTTCAAAATAGATTCAGTGGGTAGTTCCAAAGCCTCCGGAGTGTCTCCGCTTGTCATTATGGATGGGCTGGAAGTGTCTGACGATGTGATAAAGAAGCTCAATCCGAAAAAGATACAATCCGTCAGTGTGCTGAAGAATGAAGCCGCTACCGCAAAGTATGGTAAGAAAGGAAAATTTGGCGTGATTCTTATTACTACCAAGAGGGAGTAAACCTCATTTCTCGGATTCGTAAGCTGGCGCATGACGCAGGGGAGGTGACTATACTCCCTGCGTATTCCATGAATTTCTGACAAAAAAGCCCGTACAAGTTCTTGCATTTTCATTGAACTTGTACGGGCTTCTTTTATGCTGTCAGGAAGATGTGGCAATCAGTTCTTAACCGTTCTTTCTCCCTGTTTTTTCGCATGGTTTCCCCCTTTCTTTTTCCATCCGCCCTTTTTATTGCGGGAGAAATTCTTCACCTGTTTGCCTCCTTCTTTTCTGGAAGTGCGGGGAGCATATACCGGACCTTCGCCCAGTTCTTCAGGTACGGGGAGTTTGTAAATATCTTTTCCTAAGAATGTTTCGATTTGCTTGAAACGGGTCTGCTCGGTTTCACTTACAAAAGTGATGGCGCATCCGTCGTTATTGGCGCGGGCTGTACGTCCGATGCGGTGTACGTAGTCCTCGCTATCATGCGGCACGTCGTAGTTGATGACCAGGCGGATGTCGTCGATGTCGATACCACGGGCCACGATGTCGGTAGCCACCAGGATGTCGATGCGGCGGTTGCGGAACTCGTGCATGATTTCCTCGCGCTGGCTTTGTTCCAGGTCGGAGTGCATTTCGCCCACGTTCAGCTTCATGCGTTTCAGGGCCTTGGTCACTTCTTTTACCTTCAGCTTGGAAGAAGCAAAGATGATGACACGCTCCGGTTGCTGGGACTGGAATAGCGACTGGATGATACCCAGTTTCTGTGCCTCATAGCAGATGTAAGCGGCCTGAATGATTTTTTCCGCCGGCTTGGATACGGCCAGTTTCACTTCCACCGGGTCGTGAAGAATGGTCTTGGCCAGTTGCTGGATTTTGGTCGGCATGGTGGCAGAGAACATGATGGTCTGCCGTTCCTTGGGAAGATATTTGACAATCTGCATGATGTCGTCCGAGAATCCCATATCGAGCATGCGGTCCGCTTCGTCGAGGATGAAGAAAGATACTTTCGACAAGTCTACATAACCTAAGCTTAAGTGGCTGATCAGACGTCCCGGAGTAGCGATTACCACATCCGCTCCCAAAGTCAGCCCTTTCTTTTCCTGCTCAAAACGGATACCGTCGTTTCCTCCGTACACCGCCACGCTTGACACCGGCATGAAATAGGAGAAACCCTCCATCTGCTGGTCAATCTGCATGGCCAGTTCGCGGGTGGGCGACATGATGATACAATTGATGGCATCCTCCGGATAACCTCCCTTGCTCAGCTGGTTCAACACCGGAAGCAGGTAGGCCGCCGTTTTTCCCGTACCTGTCTGGGCCACGCCAATCAGGTCTTTTCCTTCCAGGATGACAGGGATGGTGTGTTCCTGTACAGGCGTACATTCCTGGAAATTCATTGCGTCCAAGGCATCGAGGACGCTATCTTCTAAGTTCAGTTCCGAAAACTTCATATAGTAATGTTATCTTGTCATTATAATTTGCCGCGTTCGTCCAGATAGGAATCCTTGAATCCTAAGAAATACAACACGCCATCCAGTCCGATGGTATTGATGGCCTGTTGCGCATTAGCCACCACCTTCGGCTTGGCATGAAAGGCGATTCCCAGCCCTGCCGTAGAAAGCATGGGCAGGTCGTTGGCTCCATCGCCCACGGCAATTGTCTGTGCGATGTCCACGTTTTCTACCTGTGCCAGCAGGCGGAGCAATTCCGCCTTTCGTTTTCCGTCTACGATGTCACCTAAATAGCGGCCGGTCAGCTTGCCGTCCACGATTTCCAGCTGGTTGGCATACACATAGTCAATGCCGAATTTCTCTTTCAGGTAGTTGCCGAAATACGTGAAACCTCCCGACAGAATGGCAATCTTGTATCCGTAGCGCTTGAGGACGAACATCAGGCGTTCCACTCCTTCGGTAATCGGGAGATGTTCGGCAATGTCGCGCATCACGCTTTCATCCAGTCCCTTGAGCAGGGCCACCCGTTCCTTGAAACTTTCGCAGAAGTCAATCTCACCACGCATGGCTCTTTCCGTGATGGCCTTTACCTGGTCGCCCACACCGGCCCGTATGGCCAGTTCGTCGATAACTTCCGTTTCAATGAGGGTGGAATCCATATCAAAGCAGATGAGTCGGCGCATACGGCGGTACATATTGTCTTGCTGGAACGAGAAGTCCATGCCCAGTGAAGCGCTGAGCTGCATGAGCTGGCTTTGTAGCTCTTCACGGTCTTTGGGAGTACCTCTCACCGAAAATTCGATGCAGGCTCTCACGTTTGCCTTTTTCTCGTCCAGGGGAATACGTCCGGTCAGACGCCGGATGCCGTCGATGTTCAGTTGTTGCTCTGCTAAAAGCTTGGTAGCGCCGGCAATCTGTTGTGCCGTAAGCTTTCTGCCCAATAGCGTCAGAATGTAGCGGTTCTTTCCTTGCAGGTTTACCCACGTTTCATACTCTTCGTCGCTGATAGGATAGAAGCGGATATTGATACCCAAGTCAGAAGCCTTGAAAAGCAATTCCTTCATGATATTTCCGGAATCCTGATCGGAACATTTGAAAAGAATACCCAGTGACAAGGTACTGTGAATGTCAGCTTGTCCGATGTCCATAATGTCTACCTGATATTTAGACAAGATGGCAGTCACCGATGCGGTCAGTCCCGGTCGGTCCACTCCGCTGATGCGGATTAATATCAATTCGGTTTTGTTTTCCATGGTTGTCTGCTTGCGTGTTTCTGGGCAAATGTACAAATTATCTTCTATCCGCGGGCATAAAAAGCACAAAAAAAGCCATTCCTGCATACCTGCAAGAATGGCTTTCCTTATTTTATGGGGGAAATCAGATCATTTCCACGCTTCGTTTTACAAAGTTGGTCAGGGCTTCACCCTTCAGCATGTTGTTTTGCAACAAGGCCAGGTCGATAAGCTGGTGAACCACTTTGTTGCCGGCAGCATAACCGTTCAGGATGTTTTCCTTTTCGGTCTTTTGCGCTTCAATCTTCTTTTCTACCTCACTCAGTTCGTCTTTTTCGGCAGTCGGGATTTCTTCATCTTTCTTTCCTTCCTGTGCTTTCTGAAGTTCGTTACGACGGAGAGTCAGCATGGCGATTTCAGATTCTACCGGTACGAGTTTTTCCGCACAAGCTGTTTCGGCATCGCTCAATACCTGCTTGATCAGGCGGTGGTCGCTATTCAATACCAGGTTGAACATGTCGGGCATTTCACCATAGAAACTCATGCCCGGCTGGATGCTGGCCATGTCTTTCATACGGCGCATGTATTCAGCCTGTGTGATGACAATCGGCGCATTGTTTTCGCCCAGTGCGTGTGCTTCTACGTGGAATTCTGTTTTCTTTACCTTCGGCATCTGTCCCTTGAACAAAGAACTGAGCACTTCTTGTTTGTCGTGCGGAAGTTCTTCACCCTTCTGGTCTTCCTTCACAATCAGGCGGTCTACGATGTCGCTATCCACACGGGTGAAGTGACTCTTTTCGAACTTCTGTTCCAGCATGTTGATCATCGGTACGTCCAGCTGGCCGTCCATGAGCAATACGTTGTAGCCTTTGTTCTTGGCCGCATCGATGTAAGTGTACTGTTCGTCCAGGTTGTTGGCGTAGAGGTAAATCAGGCTACCGTTCTTGTCGGTCTGATTATCCTTGATCAGTGTCTGGTATTCTTCGAAGGTGTAATATTTGTTGTCTGTATCCTTGAACAAAGCAAACTTGGAAGCCTTTTCATAGAAATCTTCCTGAGTCAGCATACCGTAGTTGATGAAAATCTTCAGGTCGTCCCATTTCTCTTCAAATTCCTTACGGTCGTTCTTGAAGATAGATTGTAAGCGGTCGGATACCTTCTTCGTGATGTAAGTAGAAATCTTCTTCACGTTCGAATCGCTCTGCAAGTAAGAACGAGATACGTTCAACGGAATGTCCGGAGAGTCGATGACACCGTGAAGCAGGGTCAGGAAGTCGGGCACGATACCTTCTACTGAGTCGGTCACATATACCTGGTTGCAATACAACTGAATCTTGTTACGTTGCAAATCGATGTTGCTCTTGATTTTCGGGAAGTAGAGCACACCGGTCAGGTTGAACGGATAGTCCACGTTCAGGTGAATCCAGAACAACGGTTCGTCGGCCATCGGATACAGGTCGCGGTAGAATTTCTTGTAATCCTCTTCCTTCAAATCCGACGGTTTCTTGGTCCAGATAGGACAAGTGTCGTTAATCAGGTTGTCTTCATCCGTTTCTACCTGCTTGCCGTCTTTCCATTCCTTCTTTTTGCCAAAGGCTACCGGTACGGCCAGGAAGTGACAATACTTGGTGAGCAAGCCCTGCAAGCGAGATTCTTCCAGGAATTCCTTGCAATCTTCATCCACGTGCAGGATGATGTCGGTTCCACGGTCGCTACGTTCTGTTTCTTCGAGGGTGAACTCAGGACTTCCATCACAGCTCCATTTCATGGCCTTGGCACCTTCCTTATAAGAAAGAGTTACGATGTCTACCGTCTTGGCTACCATGAAGGCTGAGTAGAATCCCAGACCGAAGTGACCGATGATGGCATTGGCATCGTCCTTGTATTTTTCCAGGAAATCATTAGCTCCTGAGAAGGCAATCTGGTTGATGTACTTGTCGATTTCTTCGGCTGTCATACCCAGGCCACGGTCGCTGATGGTGATGGTACCGTTTTCCTTGTCCACTTTTACACGTACCGTCAAATCGCCCAATTCACCTTTAAAATCGCCCGTAGCGGCCAGTGTCTTCAATTTCTGAGTTGCATCCACCGCATTGGAAACCAGTTCACGGAGGAAAATTTCATGGTCGCTATACAAGAACTTCTTTATGATGGGGAATATGTTTTCTGTTGTAACCCCGATATTACCTTTTTGCATATCTCTTTGTTTTTTATGATTGTTCGAATAAATTTTTTTCCAGTCTCTACACAAAAAAAATGCCAGATACGTTTGTACCTGACATTTTGTCTGTATGCCGAAATTCTGTCAGAATTCCGTTATGCTTTTTCTACTTTCATCTCTACTCCGTCACCTTGGGCGTTCATGTACACATGCAAGGTATCGCCCGTCTGCGGTTCTTCGTTGATAATCAGCTCTGCCAGTCCGTCTTCCAGGTGATTCTGGATGGAGCGTTTCAACGGGCGGGCACCGAACTGTACGTCGTAGCCTTTTTCTGCCACGAAACGCTTGGCCTCCTGGTCGAGCAGGAGATGGTAGCCACAACCTTCGATACGCTTGTAGAGTCCTGCCAGCTCGATGTCGATGATTTTCTCCAGTGAAGCAATATCCAGCTGGTCGAAGGTCACGATTTCATCCAGACGGTTGATGAACTCGGGAGCGAACGATTTGTTCAAGGCCTTGCGAATCACGCTATTGGCATGTTCTTTCTCGTTCTCACCGGTCTGTGCCGTGAAACCGATGCCTTTGCCGAATTCCTTTAACTGGCGCGTACCGATGTTGGACGTCATGATGATAATGGTATTCTTGAAATCCACGGTCCGTCCCAGACTATCCGTCAACCGGCCTTCGTCCATCACTTGCAACAGCATGTTGAACACGTCGGAGTGAGCCTTCTCGATTTCATCCAGCAATACGATAGAGTAGGGATGACGACGTACCTTTTCCGTCAGTTGTCCGCCTTCTTCGTAGCCTACGTATCCCGGAGGAGCTCCGATCAGACGTGACACGGTGAATTTCTCCATGTATTCGCTCATGTCGATACGGATAATGGCGTCGGTAGTGCCGAACATGTTCTTGGCCAGCTCTTTCGCCAGGTGCGTTTTTCCTACACCCGTCGGTCCTAAGAAAAGGAACGTACCGATAGGCTTGTTCGGGTCCTTTAGTCCCACACGGCTCCGCTGGATACTTCTTACCAATGTCTCTACCGCCTTGTCCTGTCCGATAACCTTCGAAAGCAATGCCTGCTTCATCCCCTTCAACCGTACACCTTCCGCTTGCGCCATGCGTTGTACAGGCACACCCGAAATCATGGACACCACTTCCTCTATCTGTGGTGCGTCCACCGTTTCGCGATTGTCCTTCAACTTTTCTTTCCATTCATTCTTCAGGCGTTCCAATTGCTCCGTGTACTGGTTCTCACGGTCACGGAAGCTGGCGGCCAGCTCGAAGTTCTGCAAGCGAATGGCCTCATTCTTATGTTGTTGTGCTTCCTCAATCAATCGTTCCTGCTCCTCAATTTCCTGAGGTACGGAGATGTGAGTGAGGTGGATGCGAGAACCCGCTTCGTCCATGGCATCGATGGCCTTGTCGGGGAAATAGCGGTCGGTCACATAGCGGTCGGTCAGGCGTACGCAAGCCTCCAGTGCCTCGTCCGTATAGGTCACGTTATGGTATTCCTCGTATTTATCCTTGATGTTCCGGAGAATCTGCAAGGTCTCTTCCGGTGAGGTCGGTTCTACCAGCACTTTCTGGAAACGGCGTTCCAGTGCCCCGTCTTTTTCGATGTTCTTGCGGTACTCATCGAGGGTGGTGGCTCCGATGCATTGGATTTCTCCACGCGCCAGCGCCGGTTTCAACATGTTGGCCGCATCCATGGAACCAGCTGCCGAGCCGGCTCCCACGATGGTATGTATCTCGTCGATGAACAGAATGACGTCGGGGTGTTTCTTCACCTCTGTCAGAATGGCACGAATGCGCTCTTCAAATTGTCCGCGATACTTGGTTCCGGCCACTACCGCCGTCATGTCGAGCGAAATGATGCGCTTGCCGAACAGGGCACGCGAAACCCGTTTCTCCACGATGCGGAGTGCCAGCCCTTCGGCGATGGCCGATTTTCCCACACCCGGCTCACCAATCAGAATCGGGTTGTTCTTTTTACGCCGGCTCAGAATCTGTGCGATACGTTCAATTTCCTTCTCACGGCCTACCACGGGGTCAAGTTTCCCACCTTCGGCTGCCTTGGTCAGGTCAATACCGTAATTGTCGAGGTAGGGTGTGCCACCGTCCGCTTGTTTCTGTTCGGCCTGCGTGGTCTGGCGGTTGGCGGAAGAACCGAAGCCATCGTTGTTCTTGTCCGCGTTTCCGCGACGTCCGATGCCTTCCTCTTCTTCGTCGTCATTGAAATCCAGTCCGTCAAAAGGAGCTTCCTCCTGCTTCAGACGGTCTATTATCTTTTCGTAAGTTACGTCGTTCTTTTCCAATATCTTATATGCGTTATTCTGGTTGTCTCTCATAATGGCCAATAAAATATGCGGGGTGTCCACTTTCTCGTCATTCATCAATCGTGCCTCTAGTTTGCTTAATGTCAAAATCTTTGATGCTTCTTTGCTGAATGAAATGTCCTGTGAGTAGTTCTCCAGAATGGACTTCTCCCGTAATTGTGTTTCCAGTTCGTTCTTGATACCTTTCAGGTCGAGGTAGAACGATTTCAATATTTCGGCGGCTTTACACTCTCCATCGCGCAAGATGCCCAATAGCAGATGTTCCGGTTCGATATGGTCGTTCTGAAGGCGGTTGGCCTCCTCTTTTCCGTAAACGACGATGTCGGACACTTGTTGTGTAAATTCGTTGCTCATCAAGTTCATATCTTCTTCAATCGTTTATATTCAAAATAGGCTTGCAAATATACATTATTGTAAAGACTCTTCATCAAGTCTTTCTTTCTATTTAACAAAATGCGTGCCACATTTCCTGCGAGTGTCTCCAAATGCAGGCTCATACGTATTTTTTGGTGGAAAAGTTTTTGTATATCCGCTAAAAGTCGTACTTTAGCATGGTTTTTTACAAGCCTTGAAAGGAAGTATAATTAATAATGTATTAAATGCAAGAACAAGACAGAATTATAAAAATCAACATCGAAGAGGAAATGAAGTCGTCGTACATTGATTATTCCATGTCAGTAATCGTGGCACGCGCCCTCCCTGATGTAAGAGACGGATTCAAGCCGGTTCACCGCCGTATTCTTTACGGAATGATGGAACTGGGAAATACATCCGACAAACCGTATAAAAAAGCAGCCAGAATCGTAGGTGAAGTACTGGGTAAGTATCACCCTCACGGCGACTTGTCTGTATATGGCGCCCTGGTGCGTATGGCACAGGACTGGGCGATGCGTTATCCGCTGGTCGACGGTCAGGGTAACTTCGGTTCTATTGACGGAGATAGTGCCGCCGCTATGCGATATACGGAGGCTCGTCTGAAGAAGATTGGTGAGGAGATGATGCAGGACCTTTACAAGGAAACTGTAGACTTTACCAACAACTTCGACGATACGTTGCAGGAACCTACCGTCATGCCGACCCGCATCCCGAACCTGCTGGTGAACGGTGCTTCGGGTATCGCCGTAGGTATGGCTACCAATATGCCGACACACAACCTGCGTGAAGTCATTGACGCTTGCGTGGCATACATCGATAACAATGAAATCGACGTAGACGGCTTGATGCAGTACATCAAGGCACCTGATTTCCCGACCGGAGGATATATTTATGGTATCAGCGGTGTGCGCGATGCCTACGAAACCGGACGCGGACGTGTGGTAATGCGTGCCAAGGCCGAAATCGAATCGCATCCTACACACGATAAGATTGTTGTGACCGAGATTCCGTATGGTGTGAACAAGGCTGAGCTGATCAAGAGCATCGCTGATTTGTCGAACGACAAGAAAATCGAAGGCATTTCGAATGTGAACGACGAAACCGACCGCGAAGGTATGCGTATCGTCATCGACATCAAGCGTGATGCCAACGCCAGCGTGGTGCTCAACAAGCTTTACAAGATGACCATGCTTCAGACTTCTTTCGGTGTGAACAACGTGGCCCTGGTTCATGGCCGTCCGCGTCTGCTCAACCTGAAGGAACTGATCAAATATTTCGTGGAACACCGTCACGAGGTGGTAATCCGTCGTACACGTTACGACTTGCGCAAGGCCAAGGAACGTGCGCACATCCTGGAAGGATTGATTATCGCTTCGGACAACATTGACGAGGTAATCCGTATTATCCGTGCCGCTAAGACTCCGAACGAAGCTATCACAAACCTGATGGCTCGCTTCAACCTGAGCGAAATTCAGGCTCGTGCTATTGTTGAAATGCGCTTGCGCCAGCTCACCGGCCTGATGCAGGATCAGCTCCATGCCGAATACGAAGACCTGATGAAGCAAATCGCTTACTTCGAAGAAATTCTGAGCAACGAGGAACTTTGCAAGAAGGTTATCAAGGACGAGCTGATCGAAGTGAAAGAAAAATACGGCGACAACCGTCGTTCGGAAATCGTATATGCTTCGGAAGAGTTCAATCCGGAAGATTTCTATGCCGATGACGAAATGGTCATCACCATCTCGCACATGGGATACATCAAGCGTACACCGCTTTCTGAGTTCCGTGCGCAGAACCGTGGCGGCGTAGGCTCGAAGGGAAGTGAAACCCGTAACGAAGACTTCATTGAACATATCTATCCGGCTACTATGCACAACACGCTTCTGTTCTTTACGCAGAAGGGTAAGTGCTACTGGCTCAAGGTATATGAAATTCCGGAAGGCAACAAGACTTCGAAGGGACGTGCCATCCAGAACCTGCTGAACATTGAGGCAGACGATGTGGTAACGGCTTACCTGCGTGTGAAGAACCTGAACGATACGGAATTTATCAATAGTCACTATGTGCTCTTCTGTACGAAGAACGGTGTCATCAAGAAGACGTTGCTCGAACAATATTCCCGCCCGCGTCAGAATGGTGTGAACGCCATCACCATCCGCGAAGACGACCGTGTGATTGAAGTACGTATGACTAACGGAAACAATGAAATCGTGATTGCCAACCGTAACGGTCGTGCTATCCGTTTCCATGAAAGCGCGGTACGTGAAATGGGACGTACGGCTACCGGTGTACGCGGTATCACACTCGATGAGGACGGTCAGGATGAAGTAATCGGAATGATTTGTATCAAAGACCCTGAAACGGAAACCATCATGGTGGTATCTGAAAACGGTTACGGTAAGCGTTCGGACATTGAAGACTACCGCAAGACCAACCGTGGCGGAAAGGGTGTGAAGACACTGAACATTACGGATAAGACCGGAAGCCTGGTAGCTATCAAGTCGGTAACCGATGAAAACGACCTGATGATTATCAACAAGTCGGGTATCACCATCCGTCTGAAGGTGGCCGATGTGCGCATCATGGGACGTGCCACACAGGGTGTGCGCCTGATTGACCTTGAAAAACGCAACGACCAGATTGGTTCCGTATGTAAGGTAGCTTCTGAAAACGAAGAAGAGGAAGTGCAGGACGAAGCAACTCCGGCAACGGACATCCAGCCCGCCGACGGAGAAACCATTCAGCCTGTTACGGACGAACCGAATGAATAATCCGGACAAAAACTAACTTGAATATTTGTATTACTAAATTTAAACCTTATGAAAAAAGTATTATTCTCAGCCGCTTTGTTCTTTACCGCATGCGCTGTTTCAGCTCAGGAAAGCGTGGTAAAGGAAGCTAAATCTGCCAAGAGCGATCCCGTGAAGGCAGCACAAATCATCGAACCTGCTTTGACAGATCCTTCTACCGCCAATGATCCTGAAACATGGAAACTGGCTGGTGATTTCCAGAAGTCTATCTATGACGACGAAAACATGAAATTGTATTTGCCGGGTGGTCAGGCTGATACCGCTAAATTGTATAACAGCTTGGCTAAAATGTTCGAATACTACACAAAGTGTGACGAAGTAGAACAGGCTAAGGTACAGAGCGGCGAATTGAAGAAACCGAAATTGAGAAAGAAACTGGCTAAGACATTGGCTACCGTACGTCCTCAGTTGACTAACGCCGGTTCTGACGCTTACAATGCAGGTAACTATGCCAACGCATTGAAATTCTTCGGTTTGTATGTAGACGCTCCGCAGAACCCGTTGTTCGCTGATGAAGATGCCGTAAAGAACGACACATTGACTCCGTTGATTGCCAACTATGCCGCTCTTGCCGCTAACTCATTGAAAGACAATGCAGCCGTAATCAAATACGCTACTATCGGTAAGGAACACAAAGAAGAAGGTTACCGTTCACTGATGTGCCTTGCAGAAGCTTACGGAAAAGGTGAAACTCCTGACTCAGCAAAATGGTTGACTACTATCCAGGAAGGTGTAGAAAAATTCCCGTCACAGGAATACTTCATCGGTAACCTGATGGACTACTACATCCAGAAAGGTAAGATTGACGAAGGTCTGGCTCAGATGGATGCCGTACTGGCTAAGAATTCTACTCCGTACTTCTTGTACGTGAAGGGTGTACTTCAGTATGAAAAGAAAGACTACGATGGTGCCATCGCTACATTCAACCAGATTATTGCCGAAGGTAAGGATTTCGTAGCTGAAGCTTATTCTAAGATTGGTGATTGCTCATTCTTCCCGGCTCAGGAAATCGTAGAAGAAAACTCTAAGCTTTCTATGGACGATCCGAAGTATGCTGCTAACGAAGCTAAGATTAAGGAACTGTACGAAAAAGCACTTCCTTTCTACGAAAAAGCAAAAGAAGTTAAACCAGACAACCGTCAGTTGTGGGGCCAGTACCTGCTGAACATCTACTGGAAGCTTGACAAGGAAAAATACAACGCCCTTGAAAAAGAACTGGGTTACTAATATATAATAAGGTATACGGACCGCCCGTCTGAGGCGAGTGGTTTGCAGACCTTGGGAACCCTGAAGAAAGAAACTCCTTTGCGTGGCCGGAACGATGCCCGCAAAGGAGTTTTTGTTTTGCCCCGCCGTGATGATAACCGCGACGTTTTTATTTGTATCTTTGTGCATACCCCATTCACAAAAAAAACGAGAAGAGAGATGACAATAGAACCTACAACCTCACGCCATAACCCCATGAAAGTCATATTCAATTATCAGAATGTGTTCTTCAGCTTTTTCTATGACGATGCCGATGCGTGCGTGCACCGTTCCAGGGAATACGCCATGAACTATGTCCTGTCGGGTGAGATGGTGCTCGACGACGGGTACCGGCAGATACACGTGGGAAAAGGAGAGTGCGTGTTCATTCCGCGCGACCATCGTGTGACCATGTACAAGAAAGCCTCGGGCGGAGAGCAGTATTGCGGAATTTACATGTGCTTCACCCGTTCTTTCCTCCGGGAGATGTACGGAAAGTATGCCCGCCACACGGACACGGTAGAGCCCGTGGAGAAGTTCGTGCCCGGCGTGATGAAGCTCCCACCTTCGGCCGAGATTGAGAGCCTGTTTGCTTCGATGACTCCTTACTTCAATCCGGAAGTGAAACCGCAGGACGACGTGATGCACCTGAAGTTGCAGGAAGGATTGCTGGCCCTGCTTCATACCGACAAGCGTTTCATGACCGCGTTGTTCGACTTCAGTACACCGTGGAAGATGGACATTCTTGACTTCATGAACGAGAACTATATGTACGAGTTCACCCTGGAGGAGCTGGCGCATTACACGGGCCGTAGCCTGGCCACCTTCAAGCGCGACTTCAAGAAGGTGAGCGAGCTGACACCCGAGAAATGGCTGATTCGCAAGCGCCTGGAAGTGGCCTATCACCTGCTGAAGGAAGAACGGCGGAAGGTGGTCGACGTCTATGCGGAGGTGGGCTTCAAGAACCCTTCGCATTTCTCTACGGCCTTCAAGAAACGCTACGGCATCCCGCCCACGGCACTGGCCGCTCCCTCGTGCATTTGAACTTTTCAGAAACGATATTTGAGCCTCACGGAAATGTCTCTGTGGGGCTTTTGTGTTATTTTTGTCTTCGTAGAATAATAGAGTGATAACTATATGGATATATTGTGGAAGACGTTGTGCGCGGCATCGGCGGCCTGGCTTCTGACTACGGGTAGCCTGCTTGCCACAACGGACGGTTTAAAATCGGAGATGAAGATGGAAAAGAGTTTGAATTTAACACACGAATGGGACAAGGTGTTCCCGTTGAGCAACAAGGTGAACCACCGGAAAGTGACTTTTACCAACCGCTATGGCATTACGCTGGCGGCCGACATGTACGTGCCCAAGCAGGCCGAAGGAAAACTTCCGGCCATTGCCGTAAGCGGGCCTTTCGGAGCGGTGAAGGAACAATCGTCGGGCCTGTATGCCATGACACTGGCCGAACGCGGATTCCTGACTATTGCCTTCGACCCCTCGTACACCGGTGAGAGTGGGGGCGAACCCCGCTATGTGGCGTCTCCGGACATCAACACGGAGGACTTCTGTGCGGCGGTGGACTTCCTTTCTACCTGCGAGCAGGTGGATGCCGACCGTATCGGCATACTGGGCATCTGCGGATGGGGAGGCATGGCACTGAATGCGGCGACCATCGACACGCGCATCAAGGCTACCGTTACCGCTACGATGTACGACATGAGTCGGGTGAATGCCAACGGCTATTTCGATGCTATGGATGCCGATGCGCGCTATGAGCTTCGCAAGCAGCTCAACGCCCAGCGTACGGAAGACTACCGCAAGGGCACGTATGCGCTGGCCGGTGGGGTGGTAGACCCGCTTCCCGACGATGCTCCCCAGTTTGTGAAAGACTATTACGGATATTACAAGACACCGCGCGGCTATCACAAGCGTTCGCTGAACTCCAACAACGGGTGGAACAAGACTTCCTCCTTGTCGTTCATGAACATGCCCATCCTGTCGTATAGCGACGAGATACGTAGTGCCGTGCTCATGATTCACGGAGAGAAAGCCCATTCGCGCTACTTCAGTGAAGATGCCTTCAAGAAGCTGAAGGGTGACAACAAGGAGTTGCTGATTATTCCGGGAGCCAATCACGTCGACCTGTACGACCGGCTGGATGTGATTCCTTTTGACAAGATTACGCACTTCTTCCAGACGTACCTGAAGTGATGCGCGGTGCGGTATCGCACAGAGACGGGAAAGCCCGGTTGCCGAAACAATCAGCAACCGGGCTTTTTCTGTATCTGTCTGAGGTAGTCGGTCGGGGTATATCCGCAGAACTTCTTGAACATGCGGCTCAGGTGCTGGGGGTATTCAAAACCTAATTCGTAGGCCACTTGTGAGATGTTTGCCCCGCTGGCGAGTTCGTTCTTCACCCGCTGGATGAGGTCCTGGCGGATGTAGTTGCTGGCCGTGTCTCCGGTCATCTTCTTGATAAGGTCGCCGAAATAGTTGGCCGACATGCATAGCTTGTCGGCACAGTATTGCACGGTGGGCATGCCCGAGGTAAGCTGGATTTTCTCTTCGTAGTAATCGCGCAGGAGCTGGTCGAACTTCATGAGCATGTCCGAATTGGCCAGCTTGCGGGTGATGAACTGGCGGTTGTAGAAACGCTGGCAGAAGTTCAGCATCAGTTCGATGTAGCCCACGAGGATGGCATCCTGAAGCGCATCGTGCTTTTTCTGTAGCTCATCTTTTATCTGGCGCATCAGCGACACGAGAATGTCGTGCTCCTCGTCGGTCATGTGCAGGGCTTCATTCACGCGGTAGTCGAAAAATGAATACTCCCTGATGTGCTTCTCCAGTGCCGTGCCCTGTAACAAATCGGGATGGAAGAGCAAGGCCCATCCCGTCAGGTTGACCAGCTCGCCGTTGTCCTCCTTTCCCCCTATCTGTCCGGGAGCCACACAAATGACGGTTCCTTCCTTGTAGTCGTATTTGCCGCAACCATAGGCCAGGTCGATGTTCGCCTCGTCGTGAAAGAAGATGCCATACACACTATAGTTGTTCAGACAATGGCGCACGGGAGACACTTCTGCATAGTCAATGACGCTGACCAGCGGATGCGTGTCCGTGTGTCCCACCCACTGGCTATAGTCGCCTACGTTCTTTATTTTCAAAATCTTGCTCATAACCATTCTTTTGTTTTCGTCGGGATGTCCCTTCACAAAAATACATTATCTCAGCCAATTGGCCGCACGTGAGCAGGCAAAATCCGTAAAAACGGTACGACCTTCCGTGGTATTGTTACGCTCTTCTGCCCGTGCAGGGGTAATTTTGCCGTATCAAGAAAACAAGAAAGATGGATAAACCAATAGACATTCCCGCCAATTTATACGAGGATGAAGTGGTCTGCTTCATGGCCGACCGTTATCGCACGACTACGGAAAGAGTGATGCAATGCTTTTTAGTGCAGGAAGCCGGGGGGGCCGCGCCTGAAAAGGAAAGCTTCCCTTTCCGCCTCACGGATAACGAAATGGAAATATTACGAGGGTTGTTGAGCCGTAGCGGCTCGTAAAAAGATTCAGATTATGGATAGAAGAGATTTTTTGAAGATGTCGTCTGTAGCCGCCTTTTCTGCGGTATGTGCATGGACCGGTGTATCGAAGGTTTTCTCCCAGTCATCGGATAGTAAGAATCAGTCTGTACGTGGAGATATGGAACATCGCAATTTGGGCGGACTGGATGTATCGGCTATCGGGCTGGGATGCCTTCCCATGGTAGGCTACTATGGCGGACGATATGAAAAGAAGGATATGATTGCCTTGATTTGTCGGGCTTATGATCAGGGAGTTACTTTTTTCGATACGGCAGAGGTGTACGGCCCTTATACCAGTGAGGAGTGGGTAGGCGAGGCACTTGCTCCTTTTCGTAACAAAGTAAAAATCGGTACGAAGTTTGGTTTCGGGGTGGAAGAGAAACAGCCCACGGCCTTGAATAGCCGTCCTGACCATATTCGTCGGGCAGTGGAAGGTTCATTGCGACGCTTGCGTACGGATCACATAGACTTACTTTATCAGCACCGAGTAGACCCGAAGGTGCCGATGGAGGAGGTAGCAGACACGGTAAAGAAGCTGATGCAGGAAGGAAAAGTCTTGCACTGGGGATTGTCGGAAGCCAGTGCACGTTCTATTCGTCGGGCACATGCCGTTTGTCCGCTTTCGGCCGTACAGAGCGAGTATGCCATCTGGTGGCGCGAACCGGAGACCAAAATATTCCCTACGCTGGAAGAATTGGGTATTGGTTTTGTGCCTTATTGTCCGTTGGGAAGGGCCTTTCTTACGGGAGTGATTCATGAAAAAAGTCGTTTTGAGAAACCCGACCGGCGGGCCACATTGCCACAATTCACTCCTGAAGCCTTGAAACATAATATGCCGCTTGTGTCACTTGTGCGTAAATGGGCAGAGCGAAAGAACATTACTCCTGCCCAGTTTGCCTTGGTGTGGATGCTTTCGCGTAAGTCATGGATTGCTCCCATCCCAGGCACAACGAATCCGAACCACCTCGATGATTTCCTGGGAGTAGCTCATGTGCGGCTTACGGCTTACGAGATGGAGGAATTTGACAGGGAGTATTCACAAATAGACCTTATGGGGCATCGTGCCGACCCGTTTACCGAGAGTCAGATTGATAAGTAACAGAAATAAAAAGAATGCTATGCTAAAATTTATTCAGTATGTATGTTTGTTGTTCTTTGTGTGCTCCTGTAGCACGAGGAATGAAGAAAGTGTGATATTGCAAAATGAAACGGATATGGAAAAGAAAAATTTAGGTTCGGTACTGGCGCTTTATCCCAAACCGATGACGGTGGTTGGGGCGGTAGTCAATGGAAAAGTAAACTGGCTTGTAGTGGGACATACTGGAATTATTGGGCATGACCGTATTCTTCTGAGTATGAGTAAACATCATTATACCAATCAGGGAATAAGGAGGTCAAAGAAATTGTCTGTAAACCTTGTGAGCCGTGAAATGTTGCCTGCGGCTGATTATGTGGGAAGTGTAAGTGGAAATTCGGTGGATAAATCGACGGTGTTTGACTATCATTTTGGAGAGAATGGTACTCCGGTTATTGACAAATCACCATTAACCATGGAATGTGATGTGGTGGATATTTATGAAACCGAGGGATTTGACAATTTTATTTGTTCCATAGCTAATACCTATGCAGTTCCAGAAGTGCTCGGTCAAGATGGGAAACTGGATTATACCCGATTGAAACCTGTGTTGTTTGAGTTTCCGACGTACTCATATCTTGCTACGGGAGAAATAATCGGCAAGTGTTTGAACTTAGACAAAAAGCCCGGCATGTGTGCCAAACTTCCGATGTCGCCCGATGGCATTGTGAGGTTATCGAAAATAGAAGTGTATCCGGAGTTTATAAAGGAATATATGCAATATGCGGTGGAAGTGGGTGAGATTTCATTACGTATTGAACCGGGGGTATTGACCATGTATGCCGTTGCCGAAAAGGAAAATCCGTGTAAGGTTACGATTCTTGAAACCTATGCAAGTGGGCAGGCTTATAAATCCCATATTGCATCGGAGCATTTTCAGAAATATAAACAAGGAACAAAGCACATGATTAAAACGTTGGTCTTATCGGATCAGACCCCTCTTAATCCGCAGAGTCAGGTAAATAATTTCATTCAATAGAAGCGATTGAATCGTTATAATACAGAATCTCCTCACAAATCCATGCATCGTGGTGATTTGTGAGGAGATTTTTTGTATTTATTTCGGTGCCTTGCGGTAGAGATAAATCGCAATGAACAGGTATAGAATGTTTGGAATCCACACGGCCAGATTCGGATGCGCATTTCCGTTGATGGCGAAGGTGGACGAGATGGTCTGGAACAGGATGTAGGAGAAGCTCAGTGCGATACCGATTCCCAGGTGAAGTCCCATACCTCCTTTCCGTTTTTGTGACGAAAGCGAGAGCCCGATGACCGTCAGGATAAAGGCCGCAAACGAGGTAGCGATGCGCCGGTAGTATTCCACTTCGAACACCTTGATGTTGGCGAAGCCTCGTTGCTTCTGCTTGTCGATGTACTCCCGTAGCTGGGGACTGGTCATCGTTTCCTGCTGGCCGCGCGTGATGAGGAAGTCCTGCGGCTCCATGTTGATGATGGAGTCCAAACGGTCGCCCCGGGTGATGGTTTCACGCATGCCCTTCATCTCACGGATCATGTAGTCCTTAATAATCCAGCGGTGCACGGTGGTGGTGTCGTACGTAATGCGGCGGGCCGTGAGGTGCGATACCAGCTTGTGGTCTTCAAACTTGTCGAGCGAGAAGCGGTAAGCCGTCTTGTTGTAGTCTTCATAGCGCTCCATGTAGGCAATGACACCCGTATCTACCTCCAGCTGGATGTTGCGCACATAGTCTGCCCGCTTCTTGTTCTTATACACTTGCTCAAACTTCAGTCGGGTGACGCTACCGGTAGGAATCACCTCGGTACTCAGCACGTAGGTGACTAGTGCGATGATGGCGGCCGAAATCATGTAGGGCACCATCAGGCGCTTGAAACTCATTCCGGTGGAGAACATGGCGATAATCTCGGAGTTCTCTGCCAGCTTCGACGTGAAGAAAATCACGGCAATGAATACGAACAACGGACTGAAGAGGTTCGTGTAATAAGGAATGAAGTTCAGGTAATAGTCGAAGATGATGGCACTGATAGGCGCCTTGTTGTTGATGAAGTCGTCAATGTTTTCATTGATGTCGAACACCACGGCGATGGAGATAATCAGGGCGATGGCAAAAAAGTAGGTACCCAGGAACTTCACGATGATGTACCTGTCCAGCCGTTTCAACCATTTCTTCTTGAACGGGTTTCCTTTTAAATTTTTCAGTTGTTCCTTTCCGGCTTGCAGGTAGGAACGGAACAACTGGAACACATTGTGTTTCATATTTATCGTCGTAAACTACAATTACAATCGGGTAGATAAACGTTTCACCATGGCCGGTTTCCAGGTAGAGAAGTCGCCGGCGATGATGTGCTTGCGGGCTTCACCTACGAGCCAGAGGTAGAAGGCCAAGTTGTGGATGGAGGCAATCTGCATGGCCAGCAGCTCCTGTGCGTGGAACAGGTGGCGCAGGTAGGCACGGCTGTACATCGTGTCTACGTAAGATGCTCCGTCGGCTTCGATGGGCGAGTAGTCATTCTCCCATTTCTTGTTGCGCATGTTCATGATACCGTCTTTGGTAAAGAGCATGCCGTTTCGTCCGTTACGGGTTGGCATCACGCAATCGAACATGTCCACACCGCGTTCGATGCCTTCCAGGATGTTGACTGGAGTACCTACACCCATCAGGTAGCGGGGCTTGTCCTTAGGCAGAATCTCGTTGACCACCTCAATCATCTCGTACATCTTCTCGGTAGGCTCACCCACGGCCAGTCCGCCGATGGCGTTACCGTCGGCATTTTTCGAGGCGATATATTCGGCCGACTGGCGGCGCAAGTCAGGATATACGCATCCCTGCACGATGGGGAAGAGCGACTGGTTGTAGCCGTACTTGGGCTCCGTTTCGTTGAAGCGGGCACAACATCTGTCCAGCCAGCGGTGAGTCAGTTCCATGGACTTCTTGGCATAGTTGTAGTCGGAAGTACCGGGGGCGCACTCGTCGAAAGCCATCATGATGTCGGCACCGATGGTACGCTCGATGTCCATCACTCGTTCGGGAGTGAACAAGTGCTTCGAGCCGTCAATGTGCGAGCGGAACTCCACGCCCTCTTCGCGCAACTTGCGGATGCCGGAAAGAGAGAATACCTGGAAGCCACCGCTATCGGTCAGCATCGGACGGTCGAATCCGTTGAACTTATGGAGTCCGCCAGCCCCCTCGATGATGTCCAGTCCGGGGCGCAGGTAGAGGTGGTACGTGTTTCCCAGGATAATCTGGGCCTTGATGTCGTTCTTCAGTTCGTGAAGATGCACGCCTTTCACCGTACCCAGTGTGCCCACCGGCATGAAGATAGGGGTCTCAATCTGCCCGTGGTCTGTTGTAATCAGACCAGCGCGGGCATTCGATTTGGGGTCCGTATATTGTAATTCAAATTTCATTGTGCAGGATTTTCTTTGTTTTTATCTTCTTTGATGGTAAAGTCGATGGCATCGGCCACCTTCTCGTCGGTCAGTGCCAGGCGGAGCACCTCCTTGATGTCCTTCACGTAGTGGAAAGTCATTCCGGTGAGGTACATCGGCTGGATTTCATTGATGTCCTTGCGGTTTTCCTCGCACAGGATGATGTCCTTGATGCCGGCACGTTTGGCCGCCAGGATTTTCTCCCGGATACCGCCTACGGGAAGTACTTTTCCGCGAAGGGTGATTTCGCCCGTCATGGCCAGGTTGGCTTTCACCTTGCGCTGGGTAAGCGCAGAAGCCAATGAAGTAACCATGGTGATACCGGCAGAAGGTCCGTCTTTCGGAATAGCTCCTTCCGGTACGTGGATATGGATGTTCCAGTTGTCGAAGATACCTTCAGGCAAATCGAGCAGGTGGCTATGTGCTTTCAGGTACTCCAGTGCCAGCATGGCCGATTCCTTCATTACCGAGCCCAGGTTACCGGTCAGGGTCAGTTGTCCCTTTCCACGGCTCAGGCTGGTTTCTACGAACAGAATCTCACCGCCTACGGCCGTCCAGGCCAGTCCCGTCACTACGCCGGCATATTCGTTGCCCTGGTATTTGTCGCGGGAATATTCCTGTGCGCCGAGGAACTTCTCGATGTCTTTCGGCTTCAGCTCATGTGTGCCGGTAAACTCATCGCTGGCAATTTCCAGTGCGATTTTACGCATCACCTTGCTGATTTTCTTTTCCAGTTCACGCACACCGCTTTCACGGGTATAGTTCTCGATGATGTATTCAATGGCCGCCTTGCTGAACTTCACGTGTTCCTTCTTCAGTCCGTTCTTCTCCATCTCTTTCGGAATGAGGTGACGGCGGGCGATTTCAATCTTCTCTTCGGTGATGTAACCGCTCACTTCAATCAGCTCCATACGGTCGAGCAACGGCGATGGGATGGTGCCCAGATTATTGGCAGTAGCGATGAACATGATGTTCGACAAGTCGTAGTCAATGTCAACATAATTATCGTGGAACGTGTTGTTCTGTTCCGGGTCGAGCACTTCCAGCATGGCCGAGCTCGGGTCGCCGTGGCTATCGCTGCTCAACTTATCAATCTCATCCAGAATGATGACCGGATTCGATGTTTCCGCTTTGATCAGGCTCTTGATGATACGTCCCGGCATGGCACCGATGTACGTCTTGCGGTGACCGCGGATTTCGGCTTCATCGTGCACGCCACCCAGCGACATACGTACGTATTTCCGTTTCAGGGCTGTGGCGATGGAGCGTCCCAGAGAAGTCTTTCCTACTCCCGGAGGACCGTAGAGGCAGATAATCGGCGACTTCAGGTCACCTTTCAGCTTCAGCACGGCCAAATGTTCCAGAATACGTTCCTTCACCTTCTCCAGTCCGTAGTGTTCTTTGTCGAGTATCTTCTTGGCATTCGGTATGTCGATAACATCCTGTGTATACACGCCCCACGGAAGTGAGAGCAATGTCTGAAGATAAGTCAGTTGCACGTTATAGTCGGGCGATTGCGGGTTGATACGTTCCAGTTTGGACAGCTCACGCTCGAAAGTCTCTTTCACTTCCGGTTTCCAGTGTTTCTTTTCTCCCTTCTTGCGAAGTTCGTCAATTTCGTCATCCTGTCCGTTGCCCAGTTCATCCTGAATGTTCTTGATTTGTTGCTGGAGGAAGTACTCACGTTGCTGGCGGTCGAGTTCCTCACGCGTACGCATCTGGATGCTCTGCTTCAGAGTGGCTAGCTGAATGTACTTGTTCAGCAACTGGATAAGACGGTACAACCGGTCTTTCAGGTTGTTTGTTTGAAGCAATTCGTACTTCTCATTGATAGGGAAGGGGAAATTGCCAGAAATGAAGTTGACTAGCACCTCGTTGTTGTCCAGGTTCTTCAAGGCGAAAGAAGTGTCGGGCGAAATTTCATCGGACAATTCAATCACTTTGGCACTCAACTCCTTGCAAGTGTCAATTAGTGTCTTGAACTCATCGGATTTCTCGTCCTTTATGTCCTCTTCAATCACCGAAACCTTACCCTTCAGGAAGGGGCGGGTAGAAGTGATTTCTTCCAGTTGTACCTTCGGACCCGTAGCCTGAAGGATGGCCGTAATGGTTCCTCCCGGCATTTCGAACACCCGGAGTACCTTACCGATTACCGCAATGGGGAACAAATCCTTCTGCTTGGGCGAGTCTACCTCACTCACCTTTTGCGTGGTAATGATGATAGGCTCTTTGCTCTGAAGTGCCTGGTTGACTAATTTCAATGTGGGTTGCCGGCCTACACTGACGGGCATGACAATAGAGGGAAATATCATAAGGTTGCGCAGGGGCATGACGGGCAGTTCTCCCGTGAGGTCATCCGTTGCATTGTCCACCGGAAGCGTTTCAATTTCTGCCATCATCGGAATGTCATTACCTTCTGCACTTACCAGAATCTCGTTGTTTTTTGTCTTTTTTACCATACTTGTTTTCTCTTCTGAATTAAGAAGCTTTTTTATTACTCAAAAACGGCACAAAGTTAATCATTCCGCATGTAATTTGGAAACTATTTGTGTCAAATACCTCTTTTATTATGTAAAATAATGGCAGGTTGAAGCGTTTTCTATGGGGATTTCACTATTTTTGGCGTAAATTTTTAGACATAAGTTATGCCAAATCCATATTTTCAATTCAAGCAATTTGTAGTTTTTCATGATAAGTGTGCCATGAAGGTAGGCACCGACGGCGTGCTGGTCGGCGCATGGGCGCAAGTGGGTGGGGCACGGAAGGTGCTTGACATTGGTACCGGAAGCGGATTGATTGCCTTGATGTTGGCCCAGCGGAATCCGGATGCCTTTGTAACCGCCGTTGATATTGACGAAGCGGCCGTGGAGCAGGCTCGTGAAAACGTGGCCCGTACGCCCTGGTCTGACCGGATGGAGGTGGAATGGCTTGATATCCGGAAGGCACCGGAAGAATGGAACGGATGTTTTGACGCCATCGTGTCGAATCCTCCGTACTTTGTGGAGTCCGTGAAATGCCCTCAGGCGCAGAGGAACATGGCACGGCATACCGATGAACTGGACTTTGACGCCTTGTTGTCGAAAGTCTCGGTTTTGTTGTCCGAAAAAGGTAGCTTTTCGGTGGTGCTTCCGGCTACGGCCTCGGCCGATTTTGTGGCCTTAGCCCTCGGAAAAGGTTTGCATCTTTCACGCCAGGCGTGGGTACATCCCCGTCAGGAATTGCCCGCCAAGCGTGTGCTGATGGCGTTCGTGAAGCATCCTTGTGCACAGACGGAAATCACGCACCTTTCCATCGAGACGGAGCGTCATGTCTATACACCGGAGTTTAGTGATCTGGCCAGAGATTTCTATCTGGCTTTGTAAGATGAAATGATTATTTCTTCGACAAGCGTCTCAGGATGTGATGATTCAGCATCAGGAGTTGTTTGTGCTTTTGGGCAATGGCCGAAGTGATGGGACGTCGTCCGATAAAATCGGTGAAGTGCTGGAGAATGTTCAGCGGGGGAGAAGGCATCTGTTTGGGACGTATCGGCGCGATAACGTGCAGCCCCTGGTGAATGATTTCCACCTTCAGGTCTTTTCCGCCCATCATCGGGTCTCCGTCAAAATGGAACACTCCCTCCTGCGCACGGTGTATGATGATGCTCTTGTCCTTCATCGTTTTGATACGACTGTTCTGGTCGAGTGTTCGGTTGAACAACTGGAATGAAAGAGAAGGCACATCCAGCACGGTAAACGGCTCCAGCACCGTGATGTCCATCATGCCGTCGGTCAGAGAGGCTTGCGGGGCGATGTAGGCATTGTTGCCATATTGCGATGCATTGGCACAGGCTATCAGGAATGCTTTGTAGCGGACGGTACCCGTAGAGTTCTCTATTTCGTACGTCTCCGGTTCATACGTCAGGCTTTCGTGCAGGGTATTTTCCAGGTAGGTCAGCAGACCTCTTTTCCCGGAATCGGCAAATTTCAGGCTCACGAAGGCATCGAATCCCACTCCGCATGTACAGAAGAAGGGGTGGTTGTCAATGATACCGTAGTCTATCGTCTTCACATTTCCAGCATTGAGCACATTGATGGCCCCTTTCGGTTCCATAGGTATATGCAGATGGCGTGCAAGTCCGTTTCCCGAACCACATGGAATAATTCCCATCGCAGTATTGGTATGGATAAGCGCCCGTCCTATCTCATTGATGGTACCGTCTCCGCCGATGGCCACTACGATGTCCGTATGTTCGGCGGCGGCTTGTGCGGCTATCTCGGAAGCGTGACCTGCATATTCCGTTTTCCGGATAGAATAATCATATATAGAATGATTCAGTTCTTTTTCAATAAGTCGTAGGATGAATTCCTTTCCGTGAGTACCGGATATGGGGTTTACCACAAAGGTGATTCGCTTTTTTGTCTCCATAAACCTGTTTCCTTAAAATTTGGGAGTACAAAAATAATATTATCTTTCATAGTTTAGGGCAAATTGCCCCTATAATTGATACTCTTGTTATTTTTTTTCAGGGATTCGTGTCGGAATTTTGAGTTTTTTGTATCTTTGCACGTTCTTAATGAAAATGATGTAACGAAACGGTTGCAAAAGTAATGAAGTTTAATGTAAGCTGGGATGCTTACCAGATATTAGAATATGGGATTATTACAAGAAAAATTAAGTAAATTCAGAGTACCTCAGATGTACATGGAAAGAGGTGTCTATCCGTACTTTCGTGAAATAGACAGTGCCCAGGATACAGAGGTAATGATGGACGGAAAGAAAGTATTGATGTTCGGCTCAAATTCCTATATGGGTCTGACTCATGATCAGAGAATCATCGACGCGGCTATTGCTGCTACTCGTAAATATGGTACAGGATGCGCGGGTTCTCGCCTGTTGAATGGAACGCTGGATATTCATGTAGAACTTGAAAAAGAACTTGCAGAGTTCGTCGGTAAAGATGAAGCACTGTGTTTCTCTACCGGATTTACGGTTAATGAAGGTGTGATTCCTCAGTTGGCCGGACGTGGCGATTACATCATTTGTGATGACCGTGACCATGCTTCTATCGTGGACGGACGTCGTCTTTCTTTTGCTACCCAGTTGAAGTATAAACACAACGACATGGATGCCCTGGAAAAAGAGCTCCAGAAGTGTGAACCGGATGCCATCAAACTGATTGTGGTGGATAGCGTGTTCTCTATGGAAGGTGATTTGGCCAACTTGCCGGAAATCGTTCGCCTGAAGAAGAAATACAATGCCAGCATCTACGTGGACGAAGCACATGGTCTGGGTGTGTTCGGAAGACAGGGACGAGGCGTGTGCGACCATTTTGGCGTAACGGAAGACATCGACCTGATTATGGGTACATTCAGTAAATCACTCGCTTCTATCGGTGGTTTCGTGGCAGGTGACAAGGACGTAATCAACTGGTTGCGCCACAATGCCCGCTCTTATATATTCCAGGCAAGTAACACACCGGCTGCTACGGCTGCAGCAAGAGAAGCCATCCATATTTTCAAGACAGAACCGGAACGTCAGGAGCGTTTGTGGGAAATCACCAACTACTCTCTGAAACGTTTCCGTGAGTCAGGCTTTGAAATCGGTGAAACAGAAAGTCCGATTATCCCTCTGTACGTACGCGACACAGACAAGACTTTCGAAGTAACCAAGCTGGCCTTCGACGAAGGAGTGTTCATCAATCCGGTAATTCCTCCAGCTTGTGCTCCTCAGGATACGCTGGTGCGTTTTGCATTGATGGCTACTCACACCAAAGAACAGGTGGACTTCGCTATTGAAAAATTGATTAAGTGTTTCAAACAATTGGATATACTTAAATAATCACATTTTTACATTGACCTTTTTAAGGAATTGAAAGGAGGTATTTACTATGGGAGCTGCCGGTAATAAAAAACCGAAGGGTATGCATAAAAAACATGCTCCGGCTTATCAAGTAGAAGAGGCCATTCATGAAAATGACCTGAAAAAAGGAAAAAAGAAATAAATCCGTAGCGGATTTATCGAGAAAGGGTTATATTTAGAGCGTCTGATGCCTTATGGCAAAAGCTCGGATATAACCCTTTTTGTATGTATGTTTTTAACTTTAATGGAATATGATACTGAATGAAAGAGACAGCCGCCATGAACAAGTGTTGCAGGTGGCGCAACAAATGATGACGGCGGCACGTACAGCTCCCAAAGGAAAGGGGGTAGACATTATTGAAGTGGCCATGGTGACGGAAAGCAACATCCGTATCCTTTCTGATACGATGAAGCAGATGTACGAAGACAATGGTTTTAAGTTTTTCCTGCGCGATGCGGATAACATTCTCCAGGCAGAGTGTGTGGTGCTGATAGGTACGCGCTCGCTTCCGCAGGGGCTGGATTGCGGACATTGCGGATATGAACATTGCGGAGACCGCAAAAAAGGAGTACCCTGTGCCATCAATAGTGTGGATGTAGGAATTGCCATCGGTTCGGCTTGTTCGGTAGCGGCCGACCATCGGGTAGATACGCGTGTGATGTTCTCGGCCGGTCTGGCGGCCCAGCAACTGGACTGGCTGGATGGATGCACCCAGGTGTACGCCATACCCGTGAGTGCATCATCCAAAAATCCGTTCTTCGACCGGAAGCCTAAGACAGAATAAATTTTTCAGCCGCGTAGGCCACGCCGTCTTCTTCATTGGACAAGGTGATGAAGTCGGCGTTTTCTTTTACCACCTCCTGCGCATTGGCCATGGCGATACCCAGTCCGGCGTATTGAATCATGGACAGGTCGTTGAATCCGTCGCCGATGGCAATCATTTCTTCACGGGTAAGTCCGATTTCCTTCAGGAGAACGGCCAGTGACTGGGCTGTCTCTTATACACATCTGACGCTGCCGAAGATCGCATAAGTG